>OFMN01000969.1_pt1 | contig 22003 bp, 20 predicted proteins | sample 1541791 | NCBI WGS metagenome assembly OFMN01 (sample SAMN04209248, study PRJEB22552) | human gut metagenome | biome: gut; material: feces | host: Homo sapiens | place: USA: Oklahoma
GCCTGACCATTGAAAAGCTGGAAGCCATGACCGCCGTCTGCTCGGTGGGCATCGACATGGTCATCATCCCCGGCGACACCACCCCCGCCGTGATCAGTGCCCTCATCGCCGACGAAGCCGCCATCGGCATGGTGAACAGCAAGACCACCGCTGTGCGCGTGATCCCCGCCATCGGCCGCAAGGCCGGCGAGGTGCTGGACTTCGGCGGCCTGCTGGGCTACGGCCCCATCATGCCGGTCAACAGCCACGACCCCTCGGTGTTCATCAACCGCGGCGGCCGCCTGCCGGCTCCCATGCAGTCGCTGAAGAACTGAGAACCCTCTCAGTCATCTCGCATTCGCTCGAAGCAGCTGTATAAATCACCTTTTACAGACCCATCCTCTGGATATCATTTCCAGAAGAAGGGTCTGTTTTTTTATGGGTAAGATGCTTTCCCGGCGGCAGATGCAGCACCTGTGCATCTGCCTTGCGCTCGGACTTTTGCTGTGCAGCCTGTGGCAGGCGGCGGCCTGGGGCCGCACCCAGCTGCACACCGGCGATGCGGTATGTGCCGATACCCTGCGGCTGCACATCCGCGCTGCCAGCGATGCCGTGGCCGACCAGAGCGCCAAGCTCCGGGTGCGGGACGCCGTGCTGACCTGTCTGGACGCTGCCTGTCCCGCCGGGAACCAGACCGACGCCCGCAGCTGGGCGGCCCGGAACCTGTTCACTTTGCAGCTTGCCGCCTGGCACGCGCTGGCCCGGTGCGGGGTGAATGCCCCGGTGCAAGTGCAGCTGGTCAACATGTACTTCCCGGCCCGGCAGTATACCGGCGGCTGCCTGCCCGCCGGGCGGTACGATGCGGTGCGCATCACCATCGGCTCCGGCAGCGGGCAGAACTGGTGGTGCGTGCTGTACCCCGGGCTGTGCCGTGCCGCCTGCGGCGGCTATGCCCTGCCGGAAGAAAACGATCTGGTGTGCGGGGACTACATCCTGCGCCTGCGCTTCGTGGACTGGTGGAACCGGCACACTGCTTCCCGCACCACCCGGGTGCTGGCCGGGTGACGCTGCCCTCCCCTGCCGCATAGCATGGAGGGAAAGGAGCGTGTGATCCTATGGCGATCCCTGCTTATTATTCCCTGCTCCATCGGGGCTCCTCCGGCCCGGATGTGGCCCTGGTGCAGACCTGGCTCAACGGTGTCCGTGATGCCTGCACCTGGCATGACCCCCTGAAGGCGGATGGAAAGTTCGGCCTTTCCACCGAGAACGCCGTAAAGGAGTTCCAGCTGAAAAACAAGATGAACGTAGATGGCAAGGTGGGGGCCAACACCTGGAACGTGCTGTACACCCAGTACACCGCCAAGCATGGCCTCCATGTGCCCTACCCCGGTATTCCCCTCCGCAGTGGAGCCTCCGGGGGCACCGTGCGGCTGGTGCAGCAGAAGCTGAACTCCCTGGGTGAGCGGCTGACAGCCGATGGCAGATACGGTGCCGCCACTGCCGCCGCCGTGCAGCGGTTCCAGCGGCGCAGCGGCCTGACGGCGGACGGCAGCGTGGGCCAGGCCACCTGGGAAAAACTGTTCTGAGTTTACAATTTAAAATAATTTTCTCCTAGAACTCCCTCAGTCAAATCCTTCGGATTTGCCAGCTCCCTCACAGAGGGAGCCTTTGGCAGAGCGGAAATCGTTCCGGTTTCGTCAGAGGCCCCATCTCCGAGGGGGCTGGCATCGCGCCAGCGATGACTGAGGGAGTTTTTTTCGGCAGCCTTTTGTTTCCATCCCGTTGCGAAAGAAACCTCCGTTGTTCTATAATAGGGTAAAAATCATCTGAAAGGCGGTGTTCGCTTTTGCGTTTTGCGCATCTTTCCGACCTGCATCTGGGCAAGCGGGTGTGCGAGTTTTCCATGCTGGAGGACCAGAAATACATCCTGGAGCAGATTCTTGCCCTGCTGGATGCCCACCCTGTGGACGGGGTACTGCTGGCAGGCGACCTGTACGACAAGCCCGTTCCCCCGGCCGAGGCCGTGCGCCTGCTGGACTGGTTCCTCACCCAGCTGGCAGCCCGGGGCCTGCCGGTGTTTGCCATCAGCGGCAATCACGATTCCGCCGACCGTGTGGCCTTTGGTTCAGCCCTACTGGAAACCAGCCGGGTATACGTCAGCCCGGTGTTCTCCGGTGCGCCGCAGCCCATCTGCCTTGCGGACGAGCATGGCCCGGTGGATGTGTACTTACTGCCCTTTCTGAAGCCCGCTTCCGTGCGGCATGTCTGGCCGGACGAGCCCATTGAGAGCTACAACGACGCCCTTGCCTGCGTGCTGCGGCACTGCACCCCGGACCCTGGCCACCGCAGCCTGCTGGTAGCCCACCAGTTCGTGGCCGGTGCCGCCGCCTGCGAGAGTGAAGAGCCTTCCGTGGGCGGGCTGGACTGCGTGGACGCGGCCCTGTTCGATGCCTTTGACTATGTGGCACTGGGCCACCTGCACAGCCCCCAGAAGGTGGGCCGCGACACCCTGCGCTACTGCGGCACCCCGCTGAAGTATTCCTTCTCGGAAGCACACCAGCATAAAAGCATCACCTTTGTGGACCTGGGCGAAAAAGGCTGCGTGGACATTTCCACCGCGCCCCTGACCCCGCTGCACGACCTGCGGGAGGTCCGGGGCAGCTATCTGGAACTGACCGACCGCCGCACCTACGAGGGCACCGCCACCGACGATTATCTGCACATCACCCTGACCGATGAGCAGGACGTGCCGGACGCACTGGCCAAGCTGCGGCTGATCTACCCCAACCTGATGCGGCTGGACTACGACAACCGCCGCACCCGCGAAGATCAGCAGATCACCGCGCCGGAACGGGTGGAGAACATCACACCCTTGCAGCATCTTGCTGCCTTTTACGAACTGCAGAACAACCAGCCCCTGACCGATGAGCAGGCCGCGTTCTGCCAGCAGCTCATTGAGGACATCTGGAAGGAGGGGGAGGACGCATGAGACCGCTCCGCCTGACCCTGTCGGCTTTTGGCCCCTATGCCGCCGAGACCACCCTGGAACTGGAAAAGCTGGGCAAAGGCGGCCTGTACCTTGTCACCGGCGATACCGGTGCCGGCAAGACCACCCTGTTCGACGCCATCACCTACGCCCTGTACGACCACTCCAGCGGCGGTGTGCGGGAGGGTGCCATGCTGCGCAGCCAATATGCCGACCCCAAAACGCCCACCTTTGTGGAACTGGAATTTGAGGTGAATGGTGCCCGCTACACGGTGCGCCGCAATCCGGAATACCCCCGCCCCAAGGCGCGGGGCGAGGGCTTTACCACCGAAAAAGCAGACGCCACCCTCACCTATGCCGACGGCCGCCCGCCGGTGACCAAGGCACGGGATGTGAACGCCGCCGTGCTGGACATTCTGGGGCTGGACTACAACCAGTTCTGCCAGATCGCCATGATCGCGCAGGGGCAGTTCACTAAGCTGCTGAATGCCTCCACCGAGGAGCGCAGCCGCATTTTCCGCAAGTTGTTCCGCACCCAGCCCTACGCCCGGCTCCAAGATCGGCTCCAGGAGGAGGCCTCCCGGCTGAACCAGCAGCGTCTGGCCCAGAACACCCAGCTGGACAGCCTGCTGGCCGGGCTGCAGGTCGCACCCGACGACCCGGACGCCGACGCGCTGGCCGCCCTCTGTGCCCAGACCGAGCCTGCCACCGCGCTGACCTTATTGGAGGAGCTGCTGCAGCGCCAGCAGGCCGCACAGGAGGCCGCCGCCGCATCCCTTGCCGACACCGAAGCCCGGCTGGATGCCATACAGCAGCAGCTGGGAGCCGCCCGGCAGGCCGCGCAATTGGCCCGGCAGCTGGCCGAACAACAGGCCGCGCTGGACGCCGCCCGGCCCGCACTGGATGCCGCCAAAGTCGAGAGCGCCCGCCACGCCGATGACGTCGCCCGGTTGGATGCCCTGACCGGCCAGGTGACCCAGGCCCGCACCGCCCTGAACGCCTACGACGAGCTGGACGCGCTGTGCCGGGAGCAGAAGCAGGCACAGGATGCCGCGCAGCTGGCCGGGGCACTGGCCGCGAAGCGCCGCACCCAGCTGGAAGCGCTGGACGCCAGCCTTGTTGCAGCCGACACCGCCCTTGCCGTGCTGGTGGATGCCCCCACTCGGCAGCTGGCTTTGCAGAATCAGGCTGCGCAGCTGGAAGCCCGCAGCACCGCGCTGGACGCCCTTGCCCAGCGGCTGGCCGACAGCCAGAAACAGGCCCGGCAGGCCCGCCGGGCACAGGACGCCTACCGCGCCGCCGCTGCCCGGCAGGATGAAGCCCGCGCCCGGCGGGATGCACTGGACCGGGCCTTTCTGGACGCGCAGGCCGGTCTGCTGGCACAGGAGCTGACCGAGGGTGCCCCCTGCCCGGTGTGCGGCAGTACCCATCACCCGGCCCGGGCCGTCCTGCCCCGCACCGCACCCACGCAGGTACAGGTGGAGCAGGCCCGGCAGGCCGCCGAGGAAGCCGACCGTGCCGCGCAAACGGCCAGCGCCGCCGCCCAGAGCGCCCTTGCCGCTGCAGACGAAGCCCGCCGCAGCCTGCGCCGGGACGCCGAGGCCCTGCTGCCGGAACGCTTTGCCGCGCCGGAAGGCAAACCTCCGGTGCAGCTGACCTTCGCCCTGATGAATACCGTCCTGTCCGAGGAAACTGCCGCCCTGCAGGCCGCCCGCACCGACTGCACGGCCAGCCTGCGGCAGGCCGGAGCCGACTGTCAGCGCAAGGCGCAGCTGGAAGCCGACCGGCAGGCCCGCACCCGCCAGCGCCCGGCGCTGGAACAGCAGGTGCAGGAGGCTGACCGCACCGCTGCCGCTCAGTCTGCCCGCGTACAGGCACTGGAACAGCAGGTGCTTGCCAAACAGAAAGCCCTGCCCTACCCCCAGCGGGCGCAGGCGCAGGCCGCGCTGGACCTGCTGGAAGCCGACCGCACCGCCCTGCGCGCCGGGATGGAACAGGCCGAAGCTGCCCTGCGCACGGCACAGCAGAACTACGCGGCCGCCAAAGCCGCCGTGGAAGCCCTGCGCAGCCAGCAGGCCGCTGCCCAGAGCACCGCCCCGGCCCAACCGCCGGAAGCCCTGTGGGCCGCAGCCGCAGAACTGACCGCCGCACGGGACGCCGCACGCGGGCAGGAAAAGCAGCTGGCTGCCCGCCTGCTGCCCAACCGCCGCATCATGGAACAGTACCGCACCGCCGCCGCGCAGCACGCCGCATTGGAGCAGCGCGCCCAGTGGGTGGGCGCACTGGCCGCCACCGCCGGCGGCACCCTGACCAGCAAACAGAAGATCAAACTGGAAGCCTACATCCAGATGGACTACCTCGACCGCATCCTGCGCCACGCCAACCTCCGCCTGATGCAGATGACCGATGCCCAGTACGAGCTGGAGCGCATCGGGGCCGAGAACCAGCGCAGCCAGTCCGGCCTGGACCTTGGCGTCATCGACCACTACAACGGAACCCGCCGCAGTGTCAAGACCCTGTCCGGTGGTGAGAGCTTCAAGGCCTCGCTGGCGCTGGCACTGGGCCTTTCGGATGAAGTGCAGAGCGCCGCCGGCGGCATCCGGCTGGACACCCTGTTCCTGGACGAGGGCTTCGGCAGCCTGGACGAGGAATCGCTGGAACAGGCCATCCGGGTGCTGGCCGGACTGACCGAGAGCGACCGGCTGGTGGGCATCATCTCCCATGTGGGGGCCCTGAAGGACCGCATCGACCGGCAGGTGGTGGTGCACAAAAACCGCACCGGCGGCTCCACCGTGGAGCTGGTGGTGTAAAACGCCCCGCCGCCGGGCATCCTAACGGCAGGAGGTGACCGCTTTTATGAATTCCCTCACGCCGTTCATCCATCATGCCCTTCCGGACCGGCCCGGGCCTTCTTCCGCGCCGGAAGCCAACTGCAGCCGGTGCAGCCCGCCGCTGGGCAAACAGCCGGACCCGACCCAGCCGCCCGGAGACCCCTCGGCACCCGGCACCCATCTGCCCCCGCCGGAAGTGCCCGGCAATCCTCCGCACCCGGAACCGGGCAGCGCTCCGCAGGCCGGTGTGCCCATGACCGACGGCACCCCCGCCGCCTGCCGCCAGAAAAACGCGCAGGAATTTCTGGCCGGGAAGGTGCCCGGTGTGATGGCGCAATATGCCCCGGGGCTGTTCAGCACCCAGCAGCACACCTACAGCGCCCACCCGGCCCCGGAGGAGGACCCGGAAGCGGTGGAGCAGCTGGTAGAATGGCGTGAAAACGCCCCCTACGGCTGAGATCGCCGGGCTCCGGGCAAAAATTTTTCCGCAAATTTTGCTTTACCTGTTGAAATCTTGTTCCACTTCCCTTATTATGGAGACAAACAAAGATAAAGGCAGGTTTTGCATTATGGCAGAGATCAAATACGAAGTCGTCGAGCGCATTGCGGTGCTCTCACAGCGTCCCCGCGGCTGGGAGCGTCAGCTCAACCTGATCAGCTGGAACGACGGCGAGCCCAAGTACGACATCCGCGACTGGTCCCCGGACGGCACCCGCATGGGCAAGGGCATCTCCCTGAGCCACGACGAGTTGGCCATCCTCAAGGGCATCCTGGAAGATATGGAGCTGTGAGCATGACCGACCGCGAGGAGTTTTTGCAGATCTTCCGGCAGCATGTCACCCGTCCTGGCAGCGAAAAGCTGCTGGACTGGCTGGACCACAAGACCGATTTCTTTTCGGCTCCGGCGTCCACCCGGTTCCACGGTGCCTGCACCGGCGGGCTGTGCATGCACAGCCTGAACGTCTACCACGCCCTGCACGACACCTTTTTTACCGAGGGCGAGAGTGAGGAGAGCTTTGCCATCTGCGCATTGCTGCACGATCTGTGCAAGGCCAACTACTACAAGGCCGGCACCCGCAACGTGAAGAACGAGACCACCGGTCAGTGGGAAAAGGTGCCCAGCTACAGCGTGGAGGACCTGTTCCCCTACGGCCACGGTGAAAAAAGCGTGTTCCTCATTGAGCGCTTCATGAAGCTCAAGGTGGAAGAGGCCGTGGCCATCCGCTGGCACATGGGCGGCTTTGACGATGCGGCCCGGGGCGGCTGCTTTGCCATCTCGGAAGCCTACGACAAGTACCCCCTTGCCGTCAAACTGCACATCGCGGATCTGGAAGCCACCTATCTTATGGAGCACCGCACCAGCGCCGTGCACTGAGCATATTTTATCCCGATACCAAAAAAGACCCGGATACCGGCAGCACCTTTTTGTGCCTGCCCCGTGTCCGGGTCCTGTTTTTTATTCCTTGTTGCGGGCCTTGTTCTGGTACATCCGGTCATCTGCCTGCCGGATGGCCTCCCGCAGCGGGTGCACGCCGCACACACCGCCCACGCTGATGGACAGGCGGATCTCCGGGTGGCTCTCCACCCGGGCCTGCCGCACCGCTTCCTGGATGCGGTCCATCACCAGCGGCAGCCCCTCCGGCCGCAGCTGCGGCATCAGCAGCAGGAATTCGTCGCCGCCGTAGCGCACCAGAATATCGCTCTCCCGCAGGCAGGCCTGCACCGCCGCAGAGATGCTTTCCAGCGCCTTGTCGCCCACCAGATGGCCGTAGCTGTCGTTCACGGCCTTGAAGCGGTCCACGTCAATGACCACCACACCGTTGATCTGCTCACTGTCGGCCAGAAACTTTTCAAAGTACCGGCGGGAGTAGGCCCCGGTGAGCGGATCGATGAAGGCACTGTTGTCAAAGTCCTCGCTGCGGTCCAGCAGCATGCGGCGGCCGCCCATGTCCAGCCAGCGTCCGTTGGACAGCTTGGAAACCATTTCCAGCACGCAGCCGCGGCCGTTGTTCTCCACATAGCGCGACAGCACAAAATAGGCGTCCTCGCCATTGAATTCGATCTTGTTCAGGGTCTTTTTGCTGGTGAACACCTTGGCCGAGATGCAGTTCTCGCACCGGCCGGCCTTGTTCCACACCACATGGCAGTGACCGGCCTGCTCTTCCAGCGTGCCGTCCGGGTGCAGGGTGAGCACCTTGGCGCGCTCCGGGTCCACCAGACGCACCAGGTCAAACACGCCCTGCAGCTGCTGCAGGACAGCCGCCATCGAGCCTCCGGAGCTGTGCAGCAGCACATCCGGCTGCGCCTTTGCATCCTCGGTCTGCTCCGGCAGCAGCTGGCCCGCCACGCTCACACAGCGGCGCTGCCCGCCGCGGCTCCACTGTGTGAGCAGCACCAGCCGGTGCGGCTGGTATCCGCCGCCGGTCTGCACCTCCACGGGGAAGCTGGCCTGCGGGATCTCCGGGGTTGCCTTTTCCAGCGCTTCCAACAGGCGGCGGCGGTCCTTCAGGGAGAGGAAGTTCAGCCCTTCGCCATGGTCAAAGTCCAGCACCTGGGTGCGCTCGGCGGCGCTGGCGTAGTGGTTGGTCACCGTCACCCGGCCGCTGAGCAGGTCACAGTCGAACTGGATACCGCCGCACTGGTCCGCATAGAACTGGGTGCGCTCGCGTTCCAGGTTGAGCAGCCGCTGGCTGCGGTCCTCCCGCGGGAGGGCTTCCCGGTGCAGGATCTCCTCCGACAAGCGGTGGGTGTCCTGGTGGAAGCTGCGGTCCCACTCGTTGCGCTGCAGCTCCTGCCGCAGCAGCTCCGACGACTCATTCAGGCATTCCAGCAGCAGCGGGTTGAAGGCCCCGCACTCGCCGTTCAGGATCATGCGCAGGGCCGTGTCGTGGTCGTAGGCCGGTTTATAGCAGCGGTCGCTGGTCAGGGCGTCGTACACATCTGCCAGTGCCACCACCTGTGCTGCGATGGGGATCGCATCGCCCTTCAGCTTGTCCGGGTAGCCGCCGCCGTCCCAGCGCTCATGGTGCCAGCGGCAGATGGCATAGGCCACCTGCAGCAGGGGCTCGTTTCCCCCGCCGATGGTGTTGCTCAGGTCCCGCAGGATGCGGGCACCCTTCACCGTGTGGGTCTTGATCATCGCGTATTCTTCGGCGGTCAGGCGGCCGGGCTTGTTGAGGATCTCGGTGGGGATCACGATTTTGCCCAGGTCGTGCAGGGCCGATGCCGTGCTGATGAGCGAAATGTCGCTCTCGTCCAGCTGGTAGTGGTCGGTCTTGCCCGCCAGCTGGTGCAGCAATAGGTCGGTCAGGGTGCGGATGTGCAGCACATGCAGGCCGCTCTCGCTGTTGCGGAACTCCACCACATGGCTCAGGATGCTGATCATCAGCACGCTGTTGTGCTCTTTTTCGTACACCTGATCGGTCACCAGCCGGGTCAGGCGCTTCTGCTTGGCATACAGCATGAGCACGTTCTGCACCTGGCGCAGCACCATGACCCGCTCAAAGGGGCGGCGCATGTAGTCGGCCACACCCAGGTCGTAGGCACGCTCGATGTTGGCCGTGTCCTTTGCCGCCGAGATCATGATCACCGGGATCTCGTCCAGCCAGGAATAGCAGCGCATGACCTTCAGCACGTCAAAGCCGTCCATCTGCGGCATCATGATGTCCAGCAGCACCAGTGCGATGTCCGTGTGCTCGCGCAAAAGCTCCACCGCCCGGACACCGTTTTCCGCTTCCAGATACTCATACCCGTCGCCCAGGATCTCCATCAGCAGCGCGCGGTTGATCTCAGAATCGTCTGCGATCAGGATCTTCTGTTTCACATTCATGTGCCTTGCTCCTCGCCATCCCCATCTGTCAATGTGCTGCCTTGCCGCAGCAAAAATCCCCTGTTCACACAAAAAGCTGCTGCACCAGTCCATGCCGGCGCAGCAGCTTGTCGAATCATTCTTGCATCATTTCATCAAACCGGCGCAGCAGCTCCACCGAGAGCTTTTCCAGCTCCGTTTCCGGCTGCCACACGGGTTTCGGCTGCGCCGCAGGCTGTGCGACCGGTCTTGCACAGCAGGCCACAGCTTCTTCGGGCGGTTCCGGCGTCGGGGCCTGCACCGGCACTTCCGGACAGGCAGGCGTCCGGGCAGCCTGCTGCTCTGCCTTTTCGGCACGGGCCACGGCCATCTGCAACTCCTCCCGTGCCTGCTCATAGGCCGCTTCGAGGTCGGCATTTTCCCGCCGCAGAGCGATCATCTGGCGCTCGCAGGCAAACAGCCGGGTCTGGTAGCGGCGGATCTCGGCGTGGGCCGCTTCCAGCTTGCGGGTCAGCTGCTGCAGCTTGTCGCTGCCCTCTGCCCGCACCGATGCTGCGGCCTGCGCCGCCGCCTGCTGGGCAAAGCGCTGCCGCAGAGCTTTGTTCTCCTGCCTGAGTTGCGCCATGGTCTCCTCCATTCCCTGCTGCGTCTGCCGGGCAAGGCGGAGTTCTGCCGCATACGCTGCGCGGATGTGCGCAATACAATTTTCAACATCCAGTTTCCGGTACCCGAACCATCCGGTCCGCAGCGGAACGTCCTGTTTCAGCATTGCATTGCCTCCCTCCGCTTGCGCGCAAGAGACCCGCCCTCCTCACGGGCGCTGTGCCACGATGCGTTTATTATTTGCCAGCCTTACTTCCGCTTGTTCAGGATGGCCAGCAGCTCGTCGTAGTAACGGTTGTCGCTGCTTTCCTCTTCCACGGGCTTTGCGGCAGCTGCCGGAGCGGCCGGGGCTGCTGCCGGAGCAGCAGGAGCAGCAGCAGTGGCTGCACTGCCGGTGTCGCTGCTGAATACTGCCGACGGCACCGACTGGGCACCGCCCATGGCGTTGTTGATGCTGTTGCGCAGGTCGCTGGCACTCTTGTTGTCGAAGCCGGTAGCAACGACGGTCACGCGCATCTCGTCGGACAGGTTCTCGTCAAACGCAGTACCCCAGATGATGTTCGCATCCGGATGAGCGCTCTGGGTGATGAGGCCGGCTGCGGTCTCCACGTCCTCCAGGCCGATGTCGGGGCTGGAAGTGATGTTGATGATAACACCGTGTGCACCGGCAATGCTGGTCTCCAGCAACGGGCTGGAAATGGCAGCCTTGGCGGCGTTCTCGGCCTTGCCGGCACCCTTGGCGCTGCCCACGCCCATGTGCGCGTAACCGGCATCCTTCATGATGGAGCGCACGTCGGCGAAGTCCAGATTGATGAAGGCGGGCACGTTGATCAGGGCGGAAATGGACTCGACGCCCTGACGCAGCACGTTGTCGGCAGCCTGGAAGGCGTTCATCAGGGTGATCTTCTCCTGGCTGATCATCTTCAGGCGCTCATTCGGGATCACGATCAGGCTGTCCACATGCATCAGCAGGTTGGCAATGCCCTGCTCAGCCAGGCCCATCTTGCGCTTGCCCTCAAAAGAGAAGGGCTTGGTGACGATGCCCACGGTCAGGATGCCCAGGTCGTGTGCCACCTCAGCCACCACAGGAGCCGCACCGGTGCCGGTGCCGCCGCCCATACCGGCGGTGATGAACACCATCTGGGAGCCCTTGAGCGCGTTTGCGATCTCGTCCTTGCTTTCTTCAGCGGCACGCTGGCCGATCTCAGGGTCGGCACCTGCGCCGCGGCCCTTGGTGAGCTTGGAGCCCAGCTGGACCTTGACGGTGGCATGGTTCTTGGCCAGCGCCTGCTGGTCCGTGTTCATCGCAATGAACTCCACGCCCTGCAGACCATCGCTGACCATGCGGTTCACGGCGTTGCCGCCGCCGCCGCCAACACCGATCACCTTGATCGTCGTAACATTTTCGTCCATTTCTTCATCGAGCATCAATGCCATAACTTTGTCCTCCATCCGGATTTTATCGTAGAACTGTGCAGAACGCACAGAAATATCAACCTACACTTATATAACTGTATCGTATCATCTTTTTGCCGTGAATGCAAGTCAAATTTACGTTTTTGAAGTTCTTTTTTTCGGGCAGTCTGCCCCGCGCGGGGTTTCTCGTGCAATTTGCCCACCCAGAGCCGTCAGTTTCTGTGCAAAATCGGCATAGCCGCGGTCAATGAACTCCGTATGGGTGATGCGGCTGCTGCCCTGTGCCGCCAGCGCCGCGATCACCAGCGCTGCCCCGCCCCGCAGGTCGGGCGCTTCCAGCACCGTTCCCTGCAGGGTGCCGCCGGGTTCCGCGTACAGGGTGCGGCCCTCCACCCGCACCCGGCCGCCCAGCGCCGCAAAGCCTGCCGCGCAGCCGAACCGCCGCTCAAAGATCACATCCTCGATGCTGCCGGGTCCCTCCGCGCAGAGCAGCACCGCCGCCAGCAGCGGGGCCGCGTCGGTGGCCAGCGCCGGGTATGCCCCGGTGAACACCCGCCCCGGCCCGTACAGCCGCCCGAACCGGGTAATAACGGCAGCATCGCTCCGGCGCACAACGCCGCACCCCATTTGTTCCAGAATTTCCAGCACCGGCGCATACAGCCGGGGCGCGCAGCCTGCCAGCTCCACCCGTCCCCCAGCCGCTGCGCAGGCACAGGCAAAAGTGGCTGCCGTGATCCGGTCCGGCAGGGGCACAAAGCTGCATCCGTGCAGCCGCCGCGCCCCCTGCACCCGCACCGTGCCGGTGCCCGCGCCCTGCACCCGGCCGCCGCACCGGTTCAGGAATGCCGCCAGATCTTCGATCTCCGGCTCCCGGGCCGCACCCCGCAGAGTCGTCTCCCCCTGTGCCAGCGCTGCCGCCAGCAGCAGGGTCTCGGTGGCCCCCACGCTGGGGAACCGCAGGGTGATGTCCGCTCCGTGCAGCCCCGCCGGAGCCGTGAGCAGCAGGCGTTCGCCTTCCAGCTGCGGGCAGGCTCCCATCTGCACAAGGCCCGCCAGATGCAGATCAATGGGCCGCGCTCCGATGCGGCAGCCCCCGGGCAGCACGGTCTGTGCCCGGCCCAGCCGGGCCAGCAGCGGGGCGCAGAACAGGATGGATGCCCGCATCCGGCCCGCCGGGCCTGCCGCCAGCGTCCCGCTGCCGGGCACCCCGTCCACCCGCACATCCGCCCCCTGCCGCTCCGCTGTGCAGCCTGCACTGCGCAGCAGGGCAAGGCTCTCGGCCACATCGGCCAGCTCCGGCACCCCGCACAGCCGCACTGGCCCGCTGCACAGCAGGGACGCTGCCAGCAGCGGCAGCACACTGTTCTTGGCCGCCGGGACCCGTACCGTTCCATTCAGCGGCCGCCCGCCCGTGATGATGTAATCCCCTGCCATGCAAAGACCCCCGTTCTGCCAAAGATACCCCATGGTATGCAGAACGAGGGCCGTCGGTTCCCTGTTTTGTACCCGGACACCGCAAAACGCATTTGTCCGGTCGTTTGTCTGTTTTTTGCGTCTTTTGCGGGGCAAACATCCCATTTTGCGGCAGAAATGGCCGCCTTTATGTTTCCCCGCGGGAGACGGACAGCACGATGCCCATCTCGCCCAGCAGCATCATCAGGCTGGTGCCGCCGGAGGAAAAGAAGGGCAGGCTGATGCCGGTGTTCGGGATGGTGTTGGTGACCACGGCGATGTTCAGCACCGCCTGCAAGGCCACCTGCACCACGAACCCCACCACCAGCAGTGCCCCGAAGCGGTCCGGCGCGTGGGCCGCCAGCGTGACGCCCCGCAGCAGCAGCAGACTGAACAGCAGGATCACCGCACAGGCCCCCACAAACCCCAGCTCCTCGCACAGGATGGAAAAGATGAAGTCGTTCTGGGGTTCCGGCACGAACAGGTGCTTCTGGCGGCTGTTGCCCAGCCCCAGCCCCACGGCCCCGCCGGAGCCGATGGCGTACAGGCTCTGGATGGTCTGGTGGCCGTCGCCCAGCGGGTCGGCAAAGGGGTCCAGCCAGGAGCTCAGGCGGCTGGCCGCATAAGGCACCAGATCCGGCATGATGACGATGGCCGCCCCGATGGCACCCGCTCCGCCCACACCAGCCAGCACGAACCACCGCAGCCCGGTGCCGCCCACGAACATGAGCACTGCCCCGATGCCCAGGATCAGCACCGTGCCGGACAGGTGCGGCTCCAGCAGCATGAGCACCGCCACCGCGCCCAGTACCAGCGCAAAGGGCACCACCCCCACCGCAAAGCTCTCCATCCGGCTGTGGTTGAGGGAGATGATGTGGGCAAACACCAGCACCACCGCAAATTTGGCGATCTCGCTGGGCTGCAGAGTGCCCAGCCCCGGCAGCACCAGCCAGCGCTTGCAGCCGTTGTATTCCGGCATGAACAGCACCACGACCAGCAGCACCAGCGAGAGGGCCAGCAGCGGCCAGGCCAGTTTGTGATAGATGTGGTAATCCACCCGGCTGGCCGCCCACATGGCCCCGATGCCCATGGCCGCATACAGCAGCTGCGGCCGCACATAGGCCCAGGCATCGCCCCGCCGGTACAGCGCCACCGCGCTGCTGGCACTGTACAGCATTACCAGCCCAAAGCCCACCAGCGTGAGCACCAGGATCAGAAACGGCAGGTCCATGGCGGGCAGCGGACGCAGCAGTCCGCGCCGGGCCCGGGCAGGCACAGCGGCCCTGTGCATCCTCATCACCTCCGGCAGTCCTTTTGGTCTATTGTACGCAGGCCGCCGGGCTGTTAGTCATAGCCGCAGACCCTGCCCGCATAAACTGAGCCGGAAAAGGAGGTGCTGCCATGTCCCGGCCCGAACCCCTGCGCACCCTGCCGGAGCAGGCGTTCCGCGCCCGTGCCCGGCTGGTGGCGCTGCTTTTGTGCGGCATCTGCTTTGCAGGGCTTATTGCCCGGCTCTACTGGCTGCAGCTGGCCGCCGGGGACTGGTACACCCGGCGGGCACTGGGGCAGCAGCTGCGGGACACCGTGGTGCCCGCCGACCGGGGCCGCATCTACAGTGCCGACGGCGTGTTGCTGGCGGCCAACAGCAGCTGCTGGACCCTGCGGGCCAGCCCGCGGGAGATGCCTGCCGACAAACTGGAGCTGGCCGCCCACGGTCTTGCGCAGATTTTGGAGCTGGACGAAGCCGCCCTGCTGGAAAAGTTCCGGGACCGCGCCTCCAACGACTGTCTGCTGCGCTACCGGGTGGAGCGTTCCATGGCGGATGCCGTGCGGGATTTCTGCGAGGAAAACGGCATCACCGGCATCCGTATCAATCAGGACAGCAAGCGCTGGTACCCGCAGGGGGAGTTTCTGGCGTCGGTGCTGGGCTTTACCAATGTGGACAACGCCGGAGTGAGCGGGCTGGAGCTGGAATACAACGAGCAGCTCACCGGGCAGAACGGCGTGGTGCTCACCGCCGTGAACGCCTGGGGCTATACGCTGGAGCAGAGCTACGAGACCGAGCGGTTCCCGGTGGAGGGCAGCAGCCTGTGGCTGACCATCGACGCCAATATTCAACATTATCTCGAAAATGCGTTGAATTACGCCGTACAGGAACACCATGTGGCCGCCCGTACCGTGGGCATCGTGCTGGACGTGAACACCGGGGCCGTGCTGGCCATGTCCACCACCCCTGCCTACGACCCCAACCAGCCGCGCATCCTTTACGACGAAGCTGCCCGCGCCGCCGTAGATGCCCTCTCTGGGGAGCAGCGGGCGGCCGCCCTGCAGCTGGCCCAGCAGACCCAGTGGCGCAACAAGGCCGTGAGCGACCTGTACGAACCGGGCAGCGTGTTCAAGCTCATCACCTGCGCGGCCGCGCTGGACGCCGGAGCCATCACCCGGAACTCCAGCTTTTATTGCGGGGAGTCCATCTCGGTGGCGGGCACCCGGTTCCACTGCGCCAACCACAAGCGCCACGGGACCCAGACCGTGACGCAGGCGCTGGAAAATTCCTGCAACCAGAGCTTTATCCAGATCGGAGCGCGGCTTGGCAAGGAGGCCTTCTGCGATTACTTTGCCGCCTTCGGCCTGCGGGAGCCCACCGGCATCGACCTGCCCGCCGAGCCGAAAAAGAGCCTGTACTACACCGCCGACCGTATGGGGCCGGTGGAGCTGGCCTCCTGCGCCTTCGGGCAAAGCAGCAAGATCTCCTATCTGGAAATGGCCGCCGCCGTGTGCGCAGTGGTCAACGGCGGAAAACTGATGCAGCCCTACCTCGTATCGGACATTCTGGCCCCGGACGGCACGGTGCTGGAACACCGGGACCCCGTGTGCAAACAGCAGGTGATCCAGCCGGAGACTTCCGCCGTCATGCGGGAGATGATGGAAGCCGTTGTTCTGTACGGCGGCGGACGCAACGCGCAGATCTCCGGCTACCGGGTGGGCGGCAAGAGCGGCACCAGCCAGAAGCTGGACAGCGCCGACGAAAAAGCCCGCATTGCCAGCTTTGTGGCCGTGGCGCCCATCGACGACCCGCAGTTTCTGTGTCTGGTCTGCCTGGATGAGCCCCACAGCTGGACCACCGCCGGCGGCAGCCTTTCGGCCCCGGTGTGTGCCGAGGTGTTGGAACAGACGCTGGTGTACAAAGGCGTGCCCCGCGCCGCCGCAGACGTCCCCGCCGAGCAGACCGCTGCCCTGCCGGCAGACGGGGACAGTACGGATGGGGCGTAACCCCTCTCCGTCATCGCCTGCGGCGATGCCAGTTCCCCCAAGGGAGGAGCTTTTGACGAAACGGGAAACTTCTCCGTACAAACAAAAAGCTCCCCCTTTCGGGGGAGCTGGCAGCCCGGAGGGCTGACTGAGAGGGTTCTGATCAGTTCTGATGGGGCTGCTCGCGGAACACGATCTCGCCGGTCTCGCTGTTCATGGATTCCACGATGGCAAGGCTCTCCAGCTGGATGCCTTTGCTGCGGATGAGCTCACCGCCCTGCTGGAAGCCTTTTTCCACGGCGATGCCGATGCCTTCCACGGTGGCACCGGCCTCCTGTGCCAGCTCCAGCAGGCCCATCAGGGCACAGCCGTTGGCCAGGAAATCGTCGATGATCAGCACATGATCCTCTGCGGTGAGGAACTTTTTGGACACGATGACGTTGTAGATCTTTTTGTGGGTGAAGGACTGGATCTTGGTCTCGTAGTTGTTGTAGTCCAGATTGATGCTCATGGACTTTTTGGCAAACACCACCGGCACGTTGAACTCACTGGCCACAATGGCGGCAATGCCGATGCCGCTGGCCTCGATGGTGAGCACCTTGTTGATGGGCTTGCCCGCAAACAGGCGCTTCCACTCCCGGGCCATCTCGCGGAACAGCGGGACATCCATCTGGTGGTTGATGAAGCTGTCCACCTTGAGCACATTTCCTTCGCGCACAATGCCGTCTGCGCGGATACGATCTTCCAGCATCTTCATAAGCAGTCTTTGTCCTCCAGCCTTTTTCCATTCCGGGGCACAAAGCTGTGCCCGCAACCTGTATGTATTTTACCTAGTATAACGGAAGTGCCTGCCTTTGGCAAGTGGCTTTGTGCCCAAATTTGAAAAAATCCGGGCTGCATCTGCGTGGGCTTTTTCCAAAAGCATGCCTATGGCAAAAAGCACCGAAACTCCGCAAAACAGTTCTGTAATTTTTGGCTTTCGGCGCTCTTGTGCTTTGCTGATTTTTGAGTATACTTGGAAGAAAGACCGGTGCCTGTACGCCGATCGGAGGAGAGGGAGAACGGTTATGAAAACGGGACTTGTACTGGAAGGCGGGGCTATGCGCGGCATGTTCACCGCCGGTGTTCTGGATGTGCTGATGGAGCACGGCATCACGGTGGACGGTGCCATCGGTGTTTCGGCGGGGGCCGTGTTCGGCTGCAACTATAAGTCGCACCAGATCGGGCGCACCATCCGCTACAACACCGAATACTGCAAAGATAAGCGCTACGCCAGCTTTGGCAACCTGCTGCGCACCGGCAACCTGTACAGCGAGCAGTTCTGCTACCACACCGTGCCGGAAAAGCTGGATCCGTTTGACGTCAAAACCTTTCGGGAAGATCCCATGGACTTTTTTGTGGTGTGCACCGATGTGCGCACCGGTGACCCCATCTACCACAAGTGCCGCACCGGCGACGCCGAGGACATCCAGTGGATGCAGGCGTCGGCCTCCATGCCGCTGGCCGCAAAGATCGTGAAGATCGGCCACTACCAGCTGCTGGACGGCGGCATTGCAGATTCCATCCCGGTGCGCTTCTTTGAGTCCATCGGCTACAAGCGCAACCTCATCGTGCTGACCCAGCCCAAGGACTTTGTGAAAAAGAAAAACAAGATGCTGCCCGCCATCCGGGCGCGCTACCTGCGCTACCCCGCCTTTGTGGAGGCCGTGGCCGACCGCCACGAGCGCTACAACGAGACACTGGAACATGTGGCCATGCTGGAGCAGACCGGCCAGGCCTTTGTCATCCGGCCGCCCATCCCGCTGGAGATCGGCTCCATGGAGCGTGACCCCGCCCAGCTGCGCCGCGTGTACGACACCGGCCGTGCCGTGGCCGAGATCCAGGTGGACAAGATCGCCGCTTTTGTGGAGCAGTCCCGCGCAGCCGAATAAGTTTTGCGGCAGTGCATCATCCAAAAGGCCCCGCACCGGTTCCGAACGGAACGGTGCGGGGCCTTTGGTTTACGCGGGTGGTTCAGGCTGTAGGGTTACAGCTGGCTCTTGTACAGCTCCACGATCTCTTCCACGCTGGTGTCACGCGGGTTGCCAGGGCGGCAGGCGTCGGCATAAGCGGACTCGGCCAGGAACTGGATGTCCTCTTCCTTCAGGATGCCGTGCAGATTTGCGGGGATGCCCACATCGGCGCTCAGCTGCTTGACGGCGGCGATGGTGGCATCGGCTGCCTCGGCGTCGTTCATCTCGTCGATGCCCTTCACGCCCATGGCCTTGCCGACGGCACGGTAGCGCTCACCGGCGACGGTCTTGTTGTATTCCAGGCCCACCGGCAGCAGGATGGCGCAGGCCACGCCGTGAGGGGTATCATACAGGGCGGACAGGCCGTGTGCCATGGAGTGCACGATGCCCAGGCCCACGTTGGAGAAGCCCATACCGGCGATGTACTGGCCCAGAGCCATGCCCTCACGGCCTTCCGGGGTGTTCTGCACGGCACCGCGCAGGTTCTCGCTGATGAGCTTGATGGCTTCCAGATGGAACATGTCGGAGATCGTGCAGTGGCCCTTGGTGATATAACCCTCGATGGCATGGGTCAGTGCGTCCATACCGGTGGCAGCGGTCAGGCCCTTGGGCATGGAAGACATCATATCGGGGTCCACCACGGCGATCTCCGGGATGTCGTTGGTGTCCACGCAGACGAACTTGCGCTTCTTCTCCACATCGGTGATGACGTAGTTGATGGTGACCTCAGCAGCCGTACCGGCAGTGGTGGGCACCGCGATGGTGAACACGGCGTGCTTCTTGGTGGGAGCCACACCCTCCAGAGAGCGGACGTCCGCAAACTCCGGGTTGTTGATGATGATGCCGATGGCCTTGGCCGTGTCCATGGAGGAACCGCCGCCGATGGTCACGATGCAGTCTGCTTCGGCAGCCTTGAAAGCGGCCACACCGTCCTGCACATTGGCAATGGTGGGGTTGGGCTTGATCTCACTGTACACGCTGTAGGCAAAGTTTGCGGCGTCCAGCAGGTCGGTGACCTTCTTGGTAACGCCGAACTTGATCAGATCGGGGTCCGAGCAGACGAAGGCCTTTTTGTAGCCGCGGGCGGTGAGTTCCGGCACAATGTTCTCGATGGCACCATGGCCATGGTAGGAAATGGTATTCAGAACGATGCGATCAGCCATAAGTCAAATCCTCCAAACTTATTTGCGCCGCCGGTTCCGGCGGCGGTTCTCTGCCTTTCAGAATAGCACATCGTCAAAAAATTTGCAATGTAGAATTGTATGAAATCTCTGTAAATTTTGATATTATCCTCATTTTTTCTGGACAGATTGCATCGTTTTGAAGGACCTGATCTCTTACGAAGAGGGCAGCATCGCCAACCTGGACCTGGCTCACACCGACAACATGAAATTCGTGCTGATGGCCTTTGACGAGGGCACCGGCCTGACCCCGCACCGTGCTCCCGGCAACGCCATCCTGACCGCACTGGAGGGCAAGGCCATCATCGGCTACGAGGGCCAGGACTACGAGCTGACCGCAGGCCAGAGCTTCCGTTTTGACAAGAACGGCCTGCACAGTGTGACCGCACAGGGCAAGTTCAAGATGAGCCTGCTGCTGGTGCTGGAGTAAATTTGTTCTGATTTTCAGAGCTGCTGCGTATTTTTTCGCAGCAGCTCTTCTTTTTTTGCCAAAAGGGCTTGACAAGCGGGGCAGATCGTGTATTATTGTATCAAGCGCTTAATACAGCAATACAAGGAGACAACAGTATGTCGGAACAGTTTGATTCCAGCCGCCCGATCTATGCGCAGCTGGTGGAACGGCTCAAGGCCCGCATCCTGGCAGGCACCTACCCGCCCGGCGGGCACCTGGACTCGGTGCGGGACCTTGCCGCAGCCGCCGGGGTCAATCCCAACACCATGCAGCGGGCCCTGGCCCAGCTGGAAACCGAAGGTCTGGTGCGCACCGAACGCACCTCAGGCCGCTATGTTACGGAGGACACCGAATTGATCGAACAGCTTCGGACCAAAGCCGCCCGGAAACTGGCGGAAGAATTTCTGGTCAAGATGCGCGGCATCGGCTACAGCCCTGCACGCGCGGCTGCTCTGCTGGAGCAGCTGGACACCACCAAGGAGGATGCACAATGAGTGAGATTCTGACCTGTGAAGCACTGACCAAGTGCTACGACAAAGACAAGACCGCGCTGGACGGCGTGGATCTGCATGTGAATTTTGGCCGCATCGTGGGCCTGCTGGGCCCCAACGGCAGCGGCAAGACCACCCTCATCAAGCTGGCCAACGGCCTGCTGCAGCCCACGTCCGGCAGCATCAAGGTAGCCGGCATGGCCCCCGGCCCGGACACCAAGGCCCTTGTTTCCTACCTGCCGGACGCCGACTGGCTGCCCGACTGGATGCAGGTAGAGCAGCTGGTGGGCATGTTCACGGATTTTTACGCCGACTTTGACCCCGCCAAGGCCTTTGAGATGCTGGACGCCCTGCACATTGCCCGCACCGCAAAGCTCAGGACCCTCTCCAAGGGCAACAAGGAAAAAGTGCAGCTCATCCTGGCCATGAGCCGCGCGGCCCGGCTTTACCTGCTGGATGAGCCCATCGGCGGCGTGGACCCCGCCGCCCGCGACTACATCCTGCACACCATCATCAGCAACTACAGCAAGGACGCAACGGTCATCCTGTCCACCCACCTCATCGGGGACATCGAGCCGGTGCTGGACGAGGCCATCTTCCTGAAGGACGGCCGGGTGTTCGCCCATCGCAGCGTGGAGGAGCTCCGCGAGACTGAGGGCATGAGCGTGGATGCATATTTCCGGGAGGTATTCAAATGCTGAGCAAACTTTTAAAGTATGAGTTCAAGGCCACCCGCCGCATTTACGGCGGACTGTATCTGGCCATTCTGGCTGTTGCTGCACTGCTGGGGGCGTTCTTCCGCTTTCCGGCGCTGGCTTCTGATTTTCCCTTCGCCGTCGTCACGATCGTTTACCTGATGCTGTGTGTCGCCATTGCAGTCATCACTGCACTCACCATCATCCAGCGGTTCACCCGCAACCTGCTGGGGCGCGAGGGTTATCTGATGCACACCCTGCCGGTCACCCCGGCGCAGCTCATCCTGTCCAAGCTCATCTCCAGCATGGTGTGGCTGCTGTGCAGCATCCTGGTCATCGCGCTTTCCCTCGGTGTATTCTTCCTGTGCGGGATGCTGAACGTCAACGGCATCTTCTCGGACTGGGCCGGTGCCGTGCGCGACTTCCGGCTGCTGGCAGATATTCTGCAGCGCGTTCTGAATGTCAGCGGATTCATGCTGCTGCTCACGGCCATCGAGTGGCTGGCCACGCTGGTCTGCTCCATCCTGTGCCTGTACACCGCCTGCATGATCGGGCATCAGTTCAAGCAGCATTTTGCGCTGGTGGGCATCGCGGCCTTTGTGATCCTGAACATTGTGCAGAACCGCCTTGTGGCCCTGCTGCCCTACACCACCAACACCACCGGGCTGGATATGGTAGTCATCGCTTCCGGTGATACCTGGCAGGTCACGACCAATCGGTTCTATCTCCGCGCCGTGCTGATCTCCCTGCTGGCCGATGCGGTGCTGTGCGGTGTCTACTTTGCCGCCACCAACTGGCTGATGAAACACAAACTGGATCTGGATTGATTTCTCAATCACAAAAGGG
>OFMN01001009.1_pt1 | contig 21312 bp, 19 predicted proteins | sample 1541791 | NCBI WGS metagenome assembly OFMN01 (sample SAMN04209248, study PRJEB22552) | human gut metagenome | biome: gut; material: feces | host: Homo sapiens | place: USA: Oklahoma
CTTGTAAATAAGAGATAGGAAAAAAGAAAGGAGAAGAGGATGAAATACGTAGTATTAGTTAGCCACGGAACATTTGCACCAGGACTTCACAGTGTACTTAAGATGTTAGCTGGTGGAGAAAGAGAAGACGTGATCAGCGTCGGATTAGAGGACGGAATGAGTGCTGATGAATTCGCAGAGAAATTCAGCAATGCGATCAGCAAGATCACAGTAGACGATGAGATCATTCTTCTTGGTGACATTGTGGGTGGATCACCTCTTACAAATGCAATTGAACAGGTATCAAACAAAGGACTGATCGGTCAGACAGTGATCTTTGGTGGAATGAACTTGGCAATGGCATTGACAGCAACATTAATGAAAGACGGCGTAGACACAGACATGCTAAAAGATAGCTTGATCAATGAGGCAAAAGACGCAGTGAAAGAATTTGTTATGACACCAGTAAATGATGATGACGAAGATGATATTTAAATTTTAAGGAGGAAAAAAATATGTCAGTTTCATTTTTAAGAATTGATGACCGTATGATCCATGGTCAGACAGTAACACGTTGGTCACTAGAGTATCCATGCGATGGGCTGATCGCAGTGAACGACAAAGCAGCAACAACAGATGCACTTAAGATGGCATACAAGAGTGCCAGCACAAAGAAAACATTTGTTTGGACATATGAAGCATGGAAAAAGAAAAACCAGAAAGTATTAGACAGCAAAGACAATTACTTCCTGATCACAAAAGATCCAATCCAGATGAAGAAGATCTTAGTGGATGATGGATTTGTTCCAAGTGATGTAAAGAAAGTAATCGTAGGACCATGTAATGACAGACCGGGAGCTGTCAAACTTGGTAATAACCAATCTATTACACAGGAAGAAGCAGAAGCTTTAGAAGCAATCAGCAAAGCTGGTTATGAAATCGAATTTGCACTGATCAAAGAAGCGTCCATCGGAACATGGGACAAATTCAGAGGTCAGTTTGGATTTAACTAAAAAACCAATAGAGAGGAGAAACTATTATGACAATTAGTTGGTTACAAGCAATCATTTTAGGTATTTTTGCCTGCTTATCCAGTATGCCTGGTATGGGAGGTACAACCATTGGTAACTACACATTAGGAAGACCATTAGTTGCAGGTCTTGTCTGTGGTATCGTACTTGGAGATGTACAGGCAGGTGTTTTAGTCGGTGCAGCAATGCAGGTTGTATATATCGCATTAGTTACACCAGGAGGAACAGTGTCAGCAGACGTTCGTGCCGTATCTTATATCGGTATTCCACTGGCAATGTTAGCATTAAATTCTTACGGATTAGATCCTGCATCTGCAAAAGGTATCTCATTAGCAACATCTTTTGGAGCAATGGTAGGAACAATCGGTACAGTATTATTCTATGGAACAGCAACAATCAACCTTGTATGGCAGCACATTGGATGGAAAGCCGTTGAAAAAGGTGATTTCAAGAAACTTTACACAGTAGACATGGTTCTTCCATGGATTTCTCATATCATCTGCAGTTTCTTACCAGCAGTTGTAATGTGTAAATTAGGAGTTCCTGTAGTAGAAACAATCAAAACAACATTACCAATGGACGGAATTGCAATGAAAACACTGTTTACAGTAGGTAGCTTACTTCCTTGCGTAGGTATCGCAATCTTATTAAAACAGGTAGTAACAAAAGCAGTTGATTTTGTACCATTCTTCTTCGGATTTACATTAGCAGCAAGTATGGGATTAAACCTTGTATCAGTAACAGTTGTAGCAGCAATGTTCGCAATTATTTACTACAACATTAAAATGGTAGGAATCAGAGCAAAAGAAGCAGCTTTAGCTTCCGGCGGTTCCTTTGATGATGATGACGAGGAGGATATTTAATATGGCAGAGAAAAAACTATCTAAAAAAGCGTTAAATAAATCATTCCGTAACTGGGCTTATGGAAACTTAACATGTTTCTCTCAGGAACATATGCAGACATTTGGTTATCTGTGTGCAATGCTTCCATTGATTGAAGAATTATATGACACAAAAGAAGAACAGAAAGAAGCAATGAATACATACACAGCTTTCTTCAACACAGAACCACAGGTTGGAACTATTATCGTAGGTATCACAGCTGGTCTGGAAGAAGCAAAAGCAAATGGAAATGAAGACATCGATGCAGAAGCGATCAATGGTATCCGTGCTGGTCTTATGGGACCTTTAGCAGGTATTGGTGATTCCTTAGTTGTAGGTACATTAATTCCTATCTTACTTGGTATCGCACTGGGATTATCAACAGGCGGATCTGTTGTAGGACCTATCTTCTATATCGTAGCATGGAACTTGATCATGGCATTTGGAATGAAGTTCTTATACTTCAAAGGATATGAACTTGGTGGAAAAGCCGTAGATATTCTGGTTGGTGAGCAAGCAACCGCAATCCGTGAAGCAGTCGTTATGTTAGGAACAATGGTTGTTGGATCTGTAGCAGCAACATGGGTATCCGTTAAAACATCTTTCCATCTTGTAAACAGCGCAGGAAAAGAATTCTTAAATCTTCAGAATCAGTTAGATTCCGTATATCCAGGATTCTTAACAGCAGCGTTCGTGATCATCTGCTGGTGGTTAATGTCAAAGAAAAAAATCTCTCCAGTTGTTACAATGTTAATCTTAGTAGTTGTAGCATTCGTCGGAGTTATGATCGGATTCTTTAACCCAGGATTAAAATACTAAGAAAAGGAGTACGTTATGACAACACAAACAAAAACACAGCAATTAAAAGAAATTGAATTTCAAACAAAAATGCTGAATAATCTAAAAAAATGGATTCGCAATCTTATTATTATATCTTCGATTGGAATAGTGCTTGCGTACTGGGGACTTGCAGTTCAAAGTAAAATGCCATTTACAATATTAGGTGTAGTCGGGATTATTATTACAGTAGTTAGTGTCATACTTTGTGTTGTTATAGGTCTTGGAATGAAGCGGGGAAAAGAAAACGTAGATAAGATTATACAATTAGTTAAAGCACAAGTATAAGAACTTATTGTTTTTTGAGTGAAAAGGACGATTATAGTTTGATCGTCCTTTTTTGTTATAAAAGAAAGGGAAAATTATGAAGAAAGTAAGTCCAAGATTATTAGCATTAATGATGGCAGGAGCTGTCACCGTTACTTCCATAACACCAGTAACAGGATATCAAACGGTTACTGTAAATGCGGCAACAGATGGACAGGAGAAAGAGGCAGCACAGCAGTTCAAAACGAATTTAACAGATTTTGAATTTAAGAGTGGTGATTGGAATGTAACACAAGATGGTTTGTATAGCAATGCAGTTGATAAAGGAGACTGTTTTGCATTTAGCAAAACAACAGCTAAGAATTTCGTATATTCTACAGATGTAACATTTAAGAAAAATCAAGGTGCGGCTGCATTAATATTCCGTTCCAATAATAATCTGGATAATAAAGAATGTTATGCGGTAAATATTGATGGATATTCGCACAAATGCAAATTTTGGCGATGGCAGGAAAATAGTGATTATCAATTAATTGATGAAAAAGAAGTAAAAGCAACGGATGATGAGAAATATACTTTAAAAGTAGTGGCTTACGATTCATGGATTTCTTATTATGTAAATGATGTTCTAATAGCAAGTACAGGTGATTATACACTTCAAAAGGATGATAAAGGACAGAGTACTGTTTTGACAGAAGGTTCTCTTGGACTTTTAAATTGGAACGGAGAAGTGACATTCCAAAATACTTATTATACAGAATTAAATGACCAAAACACACCAGAGTTAAAAAATATTTCAGTATCTTCCTCAACTGGAGATGTAGAGAAAGCAGCACAATTTACATCAACAGAACCAATTATGATTCAGTATGTAAAGAATAATGCAGAAACAGTAGATTTGAATATTGAAAAGAAAAATGAAAATGCGGATATACAGGTTGAGTATGACGGAAAAACATATGAGAATGGAAAGAATATTCCAGTTAAAGTTGGAAAGAATTACATTACAGTAAAAAGTACTGTTCAGGGAGATAATGGACAGACAGCGACTTTAACATATCGTGTGAATGTACATCGTCGTTCAACAGATAAAACTTATTATAATGAAGCATACAGAAATCAGTATCATTACTCTGTAAAAGATGGATGGGGAAATGATTTAAATGGATTGGTTAAGTATAAAGGAACATATCACATGTTCTATCAGTTCTATGATGATACAAAATGGGGGCCAATGCATTGGGCACATGCAACAAGTAAAGATTTGATTCATTGGGAAGAACAGCCAATTGCATTATATCCAGATGCAAATGGAGCTATGTTTTCAGGATGTATTGTAGCGGATGAAAAGAATACATCAGGACTTTTTGGTGACGGCAATGAAGGTGGATTAGTTGCATTGATCACAGCAGATGGAAATGGACAACGTATTAAAGTTGCCTATAGTACAGATGAAGGAAAAACTTGGAAAAAAACAAATAAAATTGCAGCAGACTGGTCAAAAGATCCATTAAACAATAGAGATTTCCGAGATCCTAAAGTTTTTAGATGGGAAAATAAATGGTTCATGGTAATTGCAGGCGGACCACTTCGTATTTATTCATCAGACAATCTGACAGATTGGAAATGTGAATCTACATATGCAGATCTTCATACAGAATGCCCTGACCTTTATCCAATTGAAACAAAAGATGGTGTGAAATGGGTACTTTCCCGCGGTGGAAGATCTTATAAAGTCGGTGATTTTAAACAAGTTGATGGAAAATGGAAATTTGTTGCAGATGAAGCTTACAAAAACAGTGACGGTGTTATGAACTTTGGTAAGGATTCTTATGCAGCAATGACATATTATGTACAAGACTTCGGAACACAGGAAAATCCAACGATTCCAGAGATTATTGAAGGAAATTGGATGAATACATGGGATGATTATTGTAATAAAGTTGCAGATACTGTAGGACAGAATTTTAATGGAACTTATAATCTGAATCTTAAAGTAGGACTAAAACAGGAAAATGGAAAATATGTATTAACCCAGACACCAATTAGTGCATATGAAAGTTTAAGGGATACAGAAAACAAGATTTCTTATAAAGATGTTACAATTTCAGAAGATAATAATTTATTAAAGGATTTTGCAAAAGATACTTATGAAATTGTTGCAAAATTTACACCATCAGAGAAAACAAAGAAAGTTGGATTCAGACTGAGAAAGAATCAAAATGATACAGAATACACAGATGTAATTTATGATTTACAAAATGAAAAGCTTTCTATAGACAGAAGTAAATCAGGAAAGATCATCAGTCAGGAATTCAAAAAAATAAATGAGCAGACAAATGTGAAGAAGAACGAAGATGGTTCTGTAGAATTACATATTTATGTAGACAAAGCAAGTGTAGAAATATTTAGTAATGACTATACAGCAGCAGGAGCAAACCAGATATTCCCAACACCTACAAGCTTAGGAGCATCTGTTATTGTAGAAGGAGATCCTGTGAAAGCAGATATTGATATTTATCCAATGAAATCAATCTGGACAGATAAGGAAGAAGTGACAGATGCAGAATCAGTTGGATCTATGCAGAATGAGAGCCAGTCATTATATGTTGGTGATAATGTAGAACTAAGTACATATGTACTTCCAACTTCTGTAGATCAGACAGTAACATGGGATGTTACAGAAGGAAAAGATGTTGTAAGTATCAAAGAATCAAATGGAAAAGCGGTTGTAACAGCATTAAAATCAGGAAAAGCAACAGTTACTGCGGCAAGTAAATTAGATCCATCAAAGAAAAAGATATTTACAATTAATGTAAAAGAAAATAATTTTAAAACAAACATTAAGAAATTTGTAAATATAAGTGGTAATTGGGCAATTGATGGAGAAGTTTTATCAGATTCTAATCAGTCTGCAAATGACTTTTATATGTCTGAAGATGCAATAGTTAATGAAAAATCAACAATAGAAACAGACATAGCATTTACAAATGGATTGGTAAATTTAATTTTTGCATCATCATCAACAGATCCTAATGGAGCATATTGTATCCAATTTGCACCAGACAGCAAGAATGTGAGACTATTTAGAATGTATAAAGATGGGGATATCGCATTAGGAGAGATGCCATCTAGCATCAATGATGGAGAATATCATCATGTGAAGATTGAAAAAGAAGCAGATGCAGTGAAAGTATATGTAGATGACAAAGAATGTCTGAATTATATTTTTGATGCAGATAAAGAGTCAGATAAAGAATTCTTCAATATCAAAACTGGACATATGGGACTTGGTTTATGGGATGGTGCAGTAAGTTTCAAGAATTTATATGTAGATAAAAAAGAAGAACCAACAAAGCCGACAGAACCAACAAAACCAACAGAAACACCAAAAACAATTTCAGTAACATTAAAAGGTAATGGTGGAAAAACTGTTACAACAATAAATAAAACAAAAGCTGGAACTAAATTACCTGGATGGAACAAAACAAAATATAAATCTGCTGGTAAGAAAGGTTATGTATTTGCAGGATGGACTTATAAAGGAAAAGTTGTTAACAAAGTACCTGCTTCAGATAAAAACATAGTGTTAACAGCAAAATTTGTGAAGCTTAAAGTGGAAACAGCAAAATTGTCATCTTTGAAAGGAAAATCTGGAAAAGGAACAGGATTTGTAGCCAAATCTATCAAATACACAAATAAATATGGAGAAAAGCGAGGATTTAGATTCCGCTATTCTACAAATAAAAAGATGAAAGCTGCAAAATATAAAACAACAGGATTAGCTAAAAATACATATACCAAAACAGGACTGAAAAAAGGTAAGAAGTATTACGTACAGGTTCGCTATTACTATTATGATTCTACAAACAAGAAGGTATATGGAACATATTCAAAAGTTAAATCAGTAAAAGCATATTAGCAATAATTAAAAAGAAGGGTTTTCAAAGTTGTGTAAGCTTTTGAAAATCCTTCTTTTGGTATTGCAAAATGGATAAGGAGGAGGTTCTTTTAATTCTCAATATTAATTGGAACACCGACCATATTAGCAATCTCAGATACTTTGTCAATAAATTCATCAGAACATACAGTTCCAGGTGCGATTGGATATTCCATCCCTAAGCTGTAATATTTTCCTTCACCAAGCGTATGGTATCTTAAAACATCAACGCGTTTCACGGCAGGACCTAATGATTTTATAAATTCGAAACGTTTTTTGATATCATCAAGATCATCGTTCCAGTCTGGTACCAGAACCATTCGGATCCACATTGGTTTGGAGATATCTGCAATCTTTTGTGCATTTTCAAGGATCAGCTGGTTGCTGACACCGGTACATTTTTGGTGGATCTGTTCGTCGATAGCTTTGATGTCGTACAGGACAAGATCGATTTCTTCTAACAAATGGGATAAAATGTCCCATTTGATCAGTCCTGCGGTATCTAAAGTTACAGGAACACCTTCCTTGCGAAGGAGTTTGGCTGTTTCATAGACAAAATCAGCCTGAAGTCCGGCTTCTCCACCTGAGAAGGTCACACCGCCGCCGGAAACTGTGTAAAATTCTTTGTCACGCAGTAACTTTTGGGCAAGGTCAGCAGATGTGATCCTGGTTCCTACTTTTTCATATGCAGATTTTGGACAGATGTCTTCACATTGCCTTAGAGTGTCCATATCTATACTGGCACGATCGATCACGCATCCATCTTCTGCCATGGATATTTCACCATGGCAGTGTTTGATGCAGGAACCGCAACGGATACAGCGTTGTTTAAAATACATGTATTTTTCACCGGGGAGCATCAGCTCTGGGTTTGCGCACCATGCGCAGCGCAGATTACATCCGATGCAGAAGACAGTCGTGCGGATTCCGGGACCATCTTTCGTAGAATAAGATTGTAAGGTGGAGATAAAACCTTCTTTCATTTTGATCAGCTCCATTCATTTTCAGTACGTGCAATGATCGCTTCCTGAGCTTCCGGCATCAGTGATACAAACTGGGCACAGTAACCGGCAACACGAACGATCAGATCACGATAATTGTCAGGATCTTTTTGTGCTTTTCTAAGAGTTTCTGTGGATAAGACATTAAACTGGTTATGGTAAATGCCTTTTAAGACACTAGCCTGTAAGAAAGCAACAAATTTCATTAAGTTTTCTTCCCCGGCAAGTGCTCCGGAAGCAAAACGCATATTTAACAGCTGTCCGGCAGCAACCTGATCATTTGGAAGTTTGGATACAGAGTTGATAACAGCAGTTGGTCCGTGAGTATCTGTTCCCTGTGTTGGAGAACATCCTTCATTTAAAGGAGTTCCGGCATAACGTCCGTCTGGAGTTGCATTGACATCAAAACCATTTGGTACATAAGATGTGATGTTACTTGTAGACATTGTATAACAGGAAACTTCAGGACCTTTTCCGGTTCTCTCTGTATGGTAATCAGGCAGTAATTTTAAATAAGAATGGAAGACATCAGCGACGATTTCATCTACATAGTCTTCATCATTTCCGAATTTTGGAACGTTCATGACCATCTTGTGGATGCGCATACCTTCTTCACCTGCCCAGTCAGAAGCCATGGCTTTCATTAATTCATCCATGCTTAAAGTTTTGTCTTCAAATACTAATTTTTTCACAACAGCGAGACTGTTACCAACGATACATGGACCGATGTTGGACTGGGAGATGACATCATATTTACATCCACCCTCTTTTAAAGTTTTGCCAAGTGCCATGCAGTTATCGATAAAGCAGGAAGCAAATGGATCGGCATCGTAAGTTACAAGCGCACGGTCACAGATCGCATCGGATTCAACCGCAAGATCAGAATAATATTTTAAGGCTTTTTCCCATGCAGCCCATACTTCATCGTAAGAGGCATACTCTTTGTTACCAAGATCGATCAGTTTGATATCTGTTTTTGGATCATTTCCATGATTTAAGACGATCTCAAGAACTTTTCCCCAGTTGACGTAAGTCATACCAGTTGCACGATGTCCATACATACCAGGGACACCAGTTTCCACGCAGCCGATCGGACAATAATCAAGAGCATCCTCGCGAGGAATTCCAAGATCTACAAGACCTTTGACTGCAACTTCATCATTAAACATGGAAGGCATACCGCATCCAGTACGGATCAGGCGGGCAGCCAGACGAAGAAGATCGACAGGTGTTGTCTTATTATAACGCATGGAGAAGTTTGGCTCTGCCATAGCAGTCATGTTCATTGCCTCAACACAGAGGTAAGAAAGATCATTGGTTCCATCCGTTCCGTCCTTTTTATAACCACCGACAACAAGGTTGGAATATAAAGGATATCCCTGAGAGAATTTTGTATGTCCATAACTACGGACTTTATTATTAGTACTATTCATTAAGAACATATGAATGATATATTCCAAAGCTTTTTCTTTGGAAATCTTACCAGAAGCAATATCTTTCTCATAAAGATCATACATATACTGGTCAAAACGTCCATAGCAGAAAGAATGTCCGTTAGATTCGATCATCTGAAGCATATGAACCATGTAGCAGACTTCACATCCTTCCCAGAAAGAACGTGCAGGCTGTTCCATCATGGTAGAAGCCATATCAGCCATGGCAAGAAGTTCTTCTTTACGTTTTTTGTTATCAGCAGATTCTGCCATCTTACGTGCAACATCGGCATAACGTTTGAATAAATAAAGTACGCCCTCCAGGGAAATTGCAACAGATTCATAAAATACTTTCTGTGAATCACTCATGGAAGGATCAGCCATCTTTTCTCTTGCCTCATCAGCGATAGAACGGAAACCACGTCCAAGGACAAGCTCATGTTTTGGAACGATATGTCCATCTCCGGAACTTGAGATACCGCCAAGATGTAAAACTCCCTGAGTAGAAGCATCACGGATCTCATCGGTAAGGTTGGAAGCAACTTCATCCTGATGTGTATGTCCATGCCAGTAAGGAGCGATCTTGCGAATGTCCTTTTTTACCTGCTCAGAACACTGGAAGACATCACCGCTTCGTTTGTCAAAAGCAGTCGCACCATTGGTTCCATCCAGTTCATCCACAACCCAGTCGATCGAAAATTCAGGAAAGACAGGGGCAGCAAAGTTAGAACTTGCCTGATTTCCAAAGATCAGGCTGTCAGGTTCGATATAAACAGTCATATGAGCCAGTGTGTGTGCGAAAGCCTTCGCTTTACGCAGAATGTAAGGTTCACCTTCTGTTTGTTTAAAACTTTCCGTGTATAAAACAGCACGTTCACTACAGATACTTGCAACACGGTTTGACATTTTCTTCTGGAAACGATCAATACGGGAAAGATCGATATCATCTGTTTGTGGGATAAATTCTAAAAAGTTTCTCATGAATATAACTCTCCTTTCAAGGTATTAGTTCTTTCTGGAAGAACCGGAATGTTGATAGTGATCTAAGAACTGTGCACAAGGTTTTAAAAATCTGGAATAAGATTTTTTATTCAATAAGGATAAATTCATTATACCACGCAATAGTTCATAAATACATAAGATACATAAAAAAACTGTGATGATCGGACGTGCAATTGGAAGAATAAAAACCAGAGCAGCAATAAAACCAACAATGCCAAATATGATCTGGAAAATACTCGCTGCACGATGTGTCCAGTGGGTTGATTGTGATGGATTATTCATAATGATACCTCCATAAATTTAAAATGTACTCGATAAAGAGCATATAGTTGTATAAATTGTTTCTTTCTGAGTACATAGTAACACAAATGTATCATACATTCAATACAATTTATACAAAAAATTGACAAGAAAGAGAAAATTCAGCATACTAAAGACGAAGAAGTGTGATAGAATAAAACTAATAAATTAGCAGAAAGGAAATACCCATGGATTTAGATTATTTTAAAAAGACATTTAAACTTGACTCAACAAGTTCTGAGCCAATGTATAAGCAGATATCAAACTACCTGAAACGAATGATCCAGATGGGCATCTTGAAAGAGGGAGATCAGATGATCCCGGAAGTCACGATCTGCAATGAGCTAAATGTCAGCAGATCAACCGTAAGACTTGCTATGGCAGAGTTACTGGACGAGGGATTGCTTGTAAGATATAGAGGAAAGGGTTCCTATGTTGCGGACAACCGAATGAAACGTCCGATCAACTATTTATATAACTTTACAGAAAGCATGCATGATATTGGAGCTCAGGCATCTTCTGTTGTTCTGAATGCAGAAGTATTATCAGAGATACCAGAAGAAGTTAGAGAGAAACTTCAGCTTCCAAAAGAACAGAGAAAAGTATTTTATCTTCACAGAATCCGTTGTGGAAATAAGGAGCCGATGCTCGTGGAGCATACATATATCCCATATTATCTATGTAATGGAATCGAAGCGTATGATTTTTCATCCATTTCATTGTACTATATTCTTGATAGTCTTTATGGTTTGGAACCATATCATGCGACAGAGACGATCGAAGCTGTGAATATGACAGAAGATGAACGAAAGATTTTAAGATGTCAGGAAAATATTCCGGCATTCAGGATCAAACGAATCTCACATACCGAGACAGGTTTGATCTATGAGTATACAGAATCAACCAGCCGTTCCGATCGAAATGTCTTTCAATTAGAATTATATAAAAATCAGACAGCGGGAAAAAATCCAGTAAATATCCAGCGCAATTTTCGCCGGGACTAATATAGAAGAAAAATTCAGAGACAGGATTGTATGAATACAAAAAATCATACGAATCCTGTCTTTTTTTTGCATACTAAATATATAAAATGCACAAAAAACTCTTGACAAGAGTCATTACTCGTGTATATAATTCAACACATAAAAGAAATGTATCATACATTTGGTACATATGACAGGGCCCGGTCATATGTATGGTATCAAAGTGAATTTATACATGATGAGAAGGAGGAACAAGATGAAGTATTTACTCATGGTTGGACATGGACAATTTCCACCAGGATTGCATAATGCATTGACAATGTTTGCTTCCGACACACCAGACCTTATGTACTGCAATCTGGAAAATGGTATGGACACCGATAAATACGTTGAGAATCTCAAGAAGAAATTAGAAGTGATCGATCCACAAAAGGATGAGATCATTATTCTTTCAGATCTGCCAGGAGGTTCTCCATTGACGAATGCGATTGCTGTTTTAGGGGATATGGGAATATTAGAACATTGTGTGATCTACACAGGAATGAACCTTCCATTAGCGATCAACGTAGTTATGACAAAAGATTCGACAACACTGGATAAACTTGATGAACTTGTTTTAGCCGATACACAGGCAAAACGCTTTGTATTAGAAACAGACGAAGACGACGAAATCTGATCAAAGGATCAGGAAGGAGAATATATATGGCAATTTCATTTATTCGAATCGATGACAGAATCATTCACGGACAGACTGTTACACGCTGGGCAAATGAATATCCTTGCACAGGGCTGATCGGTGTCAATGATGCTGCAGCAGGAAATAAACTTTTAGTATCCGCATTTAAAGGTGCAAGTTCAAAGAAAACATTCGTGTGGAACAAAGAACATTTTAAGAAAAACGCAGATAAAGTATTAGCAAGTAAAGACCAGTACTTCCTAATCACAAAGAACTCTGTGGATATGGCGGAATTATTAGTAGATTTTAAATTTGCTACACCGATTAAAAAAGTTATCGTAGGGCCATGCCCAGACCGTCCAGGAGCAGTGAAACTTGGAAATAACCAGTCCATCACACAGGATGAAGCAGAAGCTTTTGAAAGAATGTATCAGGCTGGATTTGAGATTGAATTTGCACTGGTAAAAGAGGTATCTATCGGAACATGGGAAAAATTCAGAGGTAAATTTGGATTCTAAAGATAACCGATCACGAAAGGAGAGAGAAAATGAGCGTTTCAATTTGGCAAGCTACATTATTTGGAATTTTCGCCTGCCTGGCATCTTTGCCTGGTATGGGTGGAACTGTTGTTGGAAACTATACATTAGGTCGTCCATTAGTTGGAGGTCTGATCTGCGGACTGATCATGGGTGATGTTGCAACCGGAATCATCGCCGGAGCAGCAATCCAGATCGTATATATCGCACTGATCACACCAGGTGGAGCAGTTGCGGCGGATGTAAGAGCGATTTCTTACATTGGGGTACCGCTGTCAATCATTGCGATCACAAACATGGGACTTACAGGAGCCAAAGCTACATCTATGGCAACAGCTCTTGGGTCAACAGTAGGAACTCTTGGTACAGTTTTAATGTACGGAACAGCAACGATGAACCTGATCTGGCAGGCATATGGATGGAAGTGTCTGGAATCAGGAAAATTAAAGAAATTATATGCAGTTGATATGGGACTTCCATGGATCTCACATATTATTTGTTCCTTCATTCCGACATTTATTATTACATATTTAGGATCAGACATGATCAAAGTTATCCAGACGTACCTTCCAATGGATGGAGTTTTCATGATGACGATCTTAACACTTGGAAGCCTTCTTCCTTGCGTAGGTATTGCAATCTTATTAAAACAGGTAGCAAACCGTCCGATCGATATTCTGATCTTCATGTTTGGATTTACATTAGCAGCAGTTATGGGATGTAACCTTGTAGCAGCAGCGATCATCGGTGGATTTATGGCATGGATCTACTATCAGGTAAAAGCAAATGCAGCAAAACATGTTGCAGTAGCAGCTGATGATGACTTTGAAGAAGAGGAGGATATCTAATATGGCAGCGAAAAAATTATCTAAAAAAGCGTTAAACAAATCCTTCTGGTTATGGTTTCATGGACATTTAACATGTTTTACATATGAACATATGCAGACATTTGGATATATGTGTTCTATGTTGCCACTGATCGAAGAATTATATGACAGCAAAGAAGAACAGAAAGAAGCACTGACAACATATTCTAGTTTCTTTAATACAGAGCCACAGTTAGGTGGATCGCTGGTAGTCGGAGTCACAGCTGGTCTTGAAGAAGCAAGAGCAAACGGAGAAGAAGTAGATGGTGACCTGATCAATGGTATCCGTGCCGGATTAATGGGACCATTAGCAGGAATTGGAGATTCCATCGTTGTAGGAACATTGATTCCGTTATTATTAGGTATCGCACTTAGTATGTCAACAAATGGAAGTCCTTTAGGAGCTGTATTCTATATTGTAGCATGGAACTTAATTTCTGTACTTGGAATGCGTTTCTTATACTACAAAGGATATAATCTTGGTGAAAAAGCAGTTGCTCTCGTCGTCGGTGAAACCGCGATGGCCATACGAGAAGCGATCATCATGGTCGGAACAATCGTAATCGGTGCAGTAGCAGCAACATGGATCAATATTACAACATCTCTTGTTATCGTTAAGAAAGCAGCAGGAACGGAAGGTATTACATTACAGAGTTCTTTAGACGGAATTTATCCTAAGATTTTAAATGTAGTATTTGTATTACTATGCTGGTGGTTAATGAGCAAGAAGAAAATGTCTCCACTTGCTACAATGGCAATCATGTTAGCAGTTGCATTCGTGGGTGTATTAGTTGGATTCTTTAACCCAGGATTAAGCTATTAATCATAAGTATAAAACCTCTAAATAAAGAGTGAAAATAGTTTCGGTGCGAAACATTGAATGGCAATTTAAATGTTTTGCATCGAGACTTTTTCGCATATAAAATGAGATCATAAGGAGATGAAAAGTTATGGAAAAACAGCGGATACCAGCAGATTTTTTGATCGGAACATCAAGCAGTGCATGGCAGATTGAAGGATGTGCAGGAAAAAAAGAAGGACAGGAGAGCTGGGCAGAACTTTTTTATAATACAAATCCAGAGATCTGGTATGACGATGTAGGACCCAAAAAAGCAAGTGATTTTTATCATCATTACAAAGAAGATATCAAAACGATGGCATCTTTTGGAATGACAGGATTTCGCTTTACGATCCAATGGGCAAGATTTATGAAAGACCCAATTGCGGGAATTGTAGATAATGATGCCGTGGAATTTTACAGAGATGTCATCCATGAAATCAAGAAAAATGGAATGAAACCAGTCATATCACTGGAACATTGGGATATTCCAGCAATATTATTTGAAAAATATAATGGATGGGTTGGAAGGGAGACAGTATATCTTTATGAACAGTATGTAAAAGCAGTATTAAAAGAATTTCATAAAGAAGTAAAATTATGGTTTGCCTTCACAGAACCAAATATTCCAATTGATAACGGTTATATGGATGGAATCTGGTACCCATTTAAACATGCACCAAAAGAAGCATATCAGGCACATTTTCATAAAATCCTCGCGACAACCAAAGCAGTCAAAGCAATCAAACCATATAAAGAAGATGGATGCAGACTCGGAGTTATGTTACATATGACACCAATCTATGCAAGAAGCGGAGAAGCAAGAGATGTACAAGCAGCCTACTATGCGGACTTATTTCAGGTAAGAATCTATCTCAATCCATACTTAAAGGGAGAATTTCCACAAGAATTATTAAGAAAATTAGAAGAACATGATTGCATGTTTGCATATGAACAGGCAGATTTTGAAGATATCAAAAAATACCGCATAGATATGTTAGGAATCGATTACTATTTCCCAATCCGCGTCAAAGCAAGAGAAACAGCATACGACAAAGATGTATTCCATCCAGAATTCTATTACGAACCATGGGAAATGCCAGGCAGAAAATATAATGCCGACAGAGGATGGGAGATTTACGAAGAAGCTGTTGTGGATATCGGAATGAGGATCAAAGAAGACTATGGAAACATTCCATGGTTTATCAGTGAAAATGGAATCGGAATCGAAGGTGAAGACAGATACCGAAACAAAGAAGGATACATTGATGACGACTACCGTATCGATTTTCTAAAAGGACATTTACAGAGAGCCTTAAAAGTAAGAAATATGGGATCAAACTGTTTTGGATATTTTGTCTGGTCATTTGTAGACAATCTGTCAGCAATCAATGCATTCAAGAATCGATACGGATTATTAGAATTAGACCTCAAAACAGGAAACAGAATTCCCAAGAAATCGCTGTATTGGTTCAAGGAAATCATGAAAGACAGAGAAGTATGAGACAAAAAGTTGGAAAAGTTGCAAAAATCTTAAAAAAACGGTTGGAAAAGTTGCAAAATCATCAAAAAATCGGTTAGAAAAGTCAACAGACTTTTTCCAAGCAACAATTCCAATACCCTAAATCAAAGAAAATTTCCAATATATATCGGGCAGGAACCGTATGAACACGTCTGCACTTAGCGAATGGATGATCGTAAGATCGTTCATGAGCTTAGTACAGCTACGTGAGAATCCGAATGAGAATGCGTTCCTGCCCGATATATATTGGAAATTTTCATCCACAGCCTAAAGGGTAGCCACAAACAATTATTTATAATAATCCTTCGCAATAAATCGAGCCACACTATCTGTATCATTCTCCTCAATCACCATATCCGCCATCTCACGAATCTGCGGCAATCCATTTTCCGGCACATAACATCGATCAGACAATTCAAGCATCTCCACATCATTCACATTATCCCCAAACGCAACAATCTCATCAATGTCATACATCTCCTTCAATTTCAAAATTGCAGAAGCCTTCGATACAGATTCCTCACAAATTTCAATAAAATAATTTCCAGTATAAATATCCTTCGTGATCGTTGCCTTAATTCCATCAACAGAAGCGGAAAGATCAAGAATACGTTTCGTCTTTTCATAAGAACCATATCCAACATAGAAAATCACTTTGCAGGAATCTGCCATTTCAGATAAAGAAGCAAGATCTTTTTTGAATGTATGATACATCGGTCCACGTTTTTTAATGTAAGCCTGATCAGCTTCATCAAAAAGTCCTTCATATAGAAGATACAACTCCTCATCGACCAATCCATAAATAAAAGAAGCAATCTTATTTTCATCAAGAATCTTCTTTAATTGAAGGACACGGTCAAAAGGAATATCAGAAATTACATCATAATGTTTTTTCTGACAGTTATAGATACAGCCGCCTGTATTTAAAATGACAGGAATCGAAAAATCAACGCCAGAAACTCTTTGATCAAAAGCAAATAAGTTTCTAGATGTTGCAATACTTACTTTCGCTCCGTCTTTCATTACTTTATTTAAGATATCACGGCTTTTATCACTGATATGACCATCAGAAGCCAGTAGTGTTCCATCAAGATCCGAAATATATAAGGTCTTTGTTTTCATAAAAATGAATCCTTTCTTCTTAATTAACAAACTTTTTTCACTATATATAAGGATAATACAAAGATAAAATGTTTGTATTATCCTTACAAGCAATATTATACCGCTCAAAACGAACACAGTAAACCATAAAAATTACAGAAAAACACATAAAACGAACAAAAAAACAAAAATAAAATAAAAAATCGAACAAAAATGAAAAATAAGTGTTTACAAATGTTCGGAAATATGGTATAAAATAGTCAGGAGGAAAAAATAACACACAAAAACAAACAAATTACCCAGTGTTATTTAGAAACAAAATGAAAAAATTAACAAAAAAAGCAGCCGAAATGACAACAAAAGAATTAGCAGCTTACATCGATTACTCCGTATTAAAACCAGAATTTACAGAAGAACAGATTATAGAATTAACAAAAGATGGAGTAGAACTTGGATGTGCAACAATCTGTATCAACCCAGGATATATGGAATTATGTGAGCCATATGTGAAAGGAACAGAAACAATGTTATGCCCAGTAACAGACTTCCCATTCGGAACAAGCTCTACAAAATCTAAAGTAGAACAGATCGAAGACGTAGCAAAATATGATACAGTAAAAGAAGTAGACGTAGTAGCAAACTTCGGACATATCCGTGCAGGAAAATATGAAGAAGTAACAGCTGACATCAAAGCTTGTGCAGATGCAGCTCACAAATATGGAAGAGAATTAAAAGTAATCTTCGAAACAGATGCATTAACAGAAGAACAGGTTCGTAAAGCCTGCCATTGTGCAATGGATGCTGGAGCTGACTTCGTTAAGACAAGTACAGGATTCTTAACAGGATTTGATGCACATGGTGCAACACCAGAGATCATCAAAGTAATGCAGGAAGAAGTCGGAGATAAATGCAAAGTTAAAGGAAGCGGATGCATCCGTACAAGAGAACATTTCTTACAGCTGATCGATATGGGAATCGACAGAATGGGTGTTGGATACCGTTCTGTACCAGTTGTATTAGACTTAGACAGATAATAATCCTATGAATAAAGAAATTTCTGATGCATTTAACTGTATCATAGAATTTCTGGCGGTAAGAGATATAGCACAGATGTCAAAGGATGCTCTCAAGCAAGCTTGTGGGGCATCTGTGACAGATGTGATCATTGCATTAGGAAGCGACCTTCCAGTTGTAGCCGAGACAGCCTGTGAGCTTTACAAGGCGGGATACGGCGAGAAATTAATGTTTTGTGGGGGAATCGGACACTCAACGATTAATTTAAAGAAGAAAGTTGCAAAGATTCTTAATGTAGATATAGATCGATTACCAGAGTCAGAAGCCGAAATATACGCATGTTTAGCAAAAGACAAATACCAGATTGAAAGTTCATCCATTTTCATGGATAAAACCTCAACCAATACATCCGAAAATATTAAAAATGCCATACAAATATTTAACGATCATACAATAAAACATCAAAATGTGATCCTGATTCAGGATCCAATATTACAAAAAAGAAGTTATGTAACAGCATTAGATTTGTTCAATAATAGTCAGAAGATCATAAATTATGCTCCAATAATTCCAAAACTTAACCCGGATGGAACCCTTCAAAATGATACACCATATCTATGGGAAGGAAAGAGGCTTTATGAGCTGGCATTAGGCGAAGTCTACCGGCTTCGTGATGATGAGAATGGGTATGGACCAAATGGAAAAGGATTTTTAAGACATGTGGATGTGCCAGAAGAAGTAAATCGTTCGTTTGAAATCATTGCGGACAAGATGCCAGAATATCTTGCCCGCTGTCAGTAAAAATAAACTGAACATCAAAGGAAATGTATCTTTGTGTTCCTTTTTGTTCGAAAGTAGGGTAAAATGAAAGAGAATAATAAAGGAGCAAAAAAGATGATAGCAAGCGAACGTTATGAAACCATATTAAATCTGATTCAGGAGCATGGAATCGTGAAAGTCAAAGACCTTGCGAAACTTATGCAGGTAACGGAGACTACGATCCGGCGCGACTGTGAAGAACTGGAACATCAAGGTAAATTAATCCGCGTTCATGGCGGAGCCAAAGGAATCAACCAGAATAAGATCGTTTCAAACCGTGACGAGAAGAATGTACGGGATCGAACGGAATTCTCAGAGAGCAAAGAACTCGTATGTAAGAAAGCAGCATCCTTTGTGAAAGAAGGAGATTGTATCTTCCTCGATGGTATCACAACGGTTGTTCCGATGGTAAAATATTTAAAAGATAAGAATATCAAGATTGTTACTCACAATTTTCTGGTTGCAGAGGCATATCAGAATCTAAGCTGTCAGGCGGAATTATTTTATCTGGGAGGAAAATACATTCCAGAATACAACATGTCAGCAGGACCAGTAACGATTGGGAATCTCTCAAGATTTAACTTTGACTATGCATTTTTAGGCTGTGCAGGCGTAGACTTAGAAAAGGGCATGAGTTATACGACCGAGACAGAGACAATGATGGTCAAAGAAAAAGCAATGGAACAGTCAATGAATAATTATCTCTTGATTGACTCTTCCAAACTATCGGTCAAAGGATTTTACAATTTCTCCAAGTTATCAGACTTTGACGCGATCATATGCAATGAATTTGAAGGAATGGATGGTGTCGAGTTACCAGACAATTTCATCGTAGTTCCAACAAATGAAGCGTAAAATAGTAGTGTTCAAAATATAAAAGTGTAAAGAATAAGAAGGTAAAACGATAGTTGAGGTTTTACCTTCTTTTTTGAATATAGAAAAATATAGGGATGTAACATACAAATAAAGAAAAATATTAAAAAGTTGCTTACAAAAGATCCCCTTGCCTGATATCAAGAACTTTCATCTCATGAGCAATCGTATTTAAAACCTTCCGTTTATGAAGACTCCAAGCAGGAGCGATCAACAATTCTTTCGGTCCATCCCCAGTCAATCGATGAATCACAATCTCAGGGCTAAGATTCTCAATACATTTCAAAAGCAGATCCACATAAGAATCCAAAGTGAAAACCTCAAATGGATGTTCCTCATAATAAACCGCCAGATCCGTATTCTTCAAAATATGCAGCATAGAAAATTTCACCCCATGAATCGGAAGATGATTTAAATAACGAACCGATTCAAGCATCATTTCATTAGTTTCTCCAGGAAGTCCAAGAATCAGATGAACAACTGTCAGCACCCCGATCTTATGAAGATTCAATATCGCTTCATCAAAGCAAGACAAAGGATATCCACGCCGAATAAAAGAAGCAGTATCTTCATGAATCGTCTGTAATCCAAGTTCCACAAACACAGGTTTGATCTGATTTAAACGCTCAAGCAGGTCAAGAACTTCAGGAGGCAGACAATCAGGTCTGGTACCGATCGCAAGAGCAACAATTCTTGGATCATTGATTGCTTCCATATATAAAGATTCCAATTTTTCAATGGGTCCATAAGTATTTGTAAATGCCTGAAAATAAGCAATATACTTGCCATCCTCAATCTTTTTAGAAACCATCTCAATCCCAGCAGTGATCTGATCCGTTACAGATAAGCAGGATGAAGAAGCGAAATCTCCAGATCCTCCTTCACTGCAGAAAATACAGCCGCCAGTTCCAAGTGTTCCATCTCGATTTGGACATGTAAAACCGCCATCTAAAGATACTTTATAAATTTTCTCACCAAAATAATTTTTTAAAAAGCTGTCAAACGAATAATAACGTTTCCCGTGCCAATTCATAAGATCATAACTCCTAACTACAAGTTTGTTATATACAAGATAGCATGAAAAATGTGGAAATTCCAGTGATTTTAAGTTACAAAATGTTCATAAAACTATTTTCAGATCAATATTTACTATGATTGACAGTGTTTCCTACAAAAGAGTATAATATTTTATGTCGAATTATGTCGGAATTAAATATTATCTACATAAGGAACGGGGAATGAAAATCCCTTTTCTATTTATATCGAAAAGTTTGTATTTAACTTATCATGTAAATAGGAAAAGGGATTTTTATTTTATATTCTTTGTTCACTAATTGTTAGAAGATACTTCCTGATAGGTATTTAAATCTTTTGGAAGTGAAACAGTAACAGATTTTCCAGGATTATGATAA
>OFMN01001015.1_pt1 | contig 21151 bp, 21 predicted proteins | sample 1541791 | NCBI WGS metagenome assembly OFMN01 (sample SAMN04209248, study PRJEB22552) | human gut metagenome | biome: gut; material: feces | host: Homo sapiens | place: USA: Oklahoma
CCTGAGCCCGCTATCGATCGGCCCGGTGCACCGGGCCGCTGTCCTCGAGCCGGCATCAGCTTGCCGGTCTCAAAACGTATGCCGTCCGGTACGACCAACAGCCGAGTCTTGCGCCCAGTTCGAGCAGCGCCAGAACCCCGTGCCGGAACCCACGCAGCCGATGGCAGGGGAATTCAGCCGCGGCCATCGAGGAGCCGACCCAGGGACGGCGCCCCCAGTCCTCGAAAGATTTCCACCGCCCCCTACAGGCCTGGATTGATTTAACAGTTGATTTAATCCGGCTGAACAAGCCGAGCATGGGCCGGTTGACAAAATGTAAGGTAAAAAAGCAGATACGACCGTACGCCGGTGCGGGGTTCGGGTGATGTGATAGAAAGTAATACACGTATTACATCTAACCGGGAGGTGCATCATGGCAACCGCCACCGCAGCCCTGAGAACCCCCGAGGACCTCGCGAACAGGTACGACCGCCTGGCAAAGTCGACGGGCCGCACGAAAACCTTCTACATGACGGAGGCGCTTGCCGCAGAGATAGGCAGGCTCGAATACGAGTACGGCCTCATGAATTATCCGGGAAGCGTTTGGTTGCGAGGTATGCCAGTGTGAGGGCCTGATTCGTCAGGCCCCGCACAGGGGGACCGCGATGGTGGCCACCGCGCCGCCCGAGGGGCTGTTGGCGAGCGAGACGGAGCCCCCGTGGGCGCTCGCGGCCTCGGAGGCGACGTGGAGGCCGAGCCCGTAATGGCGGCCTCCGTCGCGCGAGGAGCGGGAGGAGTCGTCTGTGAAGAGGCGCTCGCAGCCGCGTTCGAGGGCGGCGGGAGAAAAGCCCGGTCCGTCATCGGCGACCTCGATGACGAGGTATCCACCAGCGACGTCGCAGGAGACCGCCACGCGCGAGCGCGCGTGCTCGGCGGCGTTGGCCACGAGGTTCGCGGCGGCTCGCGCCAGGGTGGTTCGGTCGAGTGGGGCCTCGGGCGCGCCCGCGACAGCGGGGCCCGTGGCTGCGTCGAGCGTCACGCCTGGATTGGCAACACCTATTTGGACGATTCCGGGAGGGACAGCCCCGCCTCCCTGAACTCGACCGGAGACATGTAGCCCAGCGTCGAGTGGATCCTGAAGTTGTTGTACCAGTGCACGTAGTCCGAGAGCTTGGCCCGGAGCTCGCGCGTCGTGCCGAACGTCTCGCGGTGGACGAGCTCGGCCTTCAGTATCCTGTTGGTCGACTCGTCGACGGCGTTGTCGTAGGGGCAGCCCTTGGCCGACAGCGACCTCTCAATGCCGAAGGCCTCGAGCATCAGGTCGATCTCGGCGTTGTCGAACTCGCTGCCGCGGTCCGTGTGGAAGACCTCGATGTCCGAGATGGGGAAGGAGAGCGTCGCGAACGCCGACTTGACCAGCCGGGCGTCCTTCCTGGGCCCGGCGGAGTGGCCGACGATCTCCCTGTTGTAGAGGTCGACGAGCAGGCAGACGTAGTTCCACGAGGCCCCGACGCGCACGTAGGTCAGGTCGCTGCATATATGGGTGCGCGGCGCCCTGCCGCCGAAGCCGCGCGCGACGACGTTGGGCACGTCGGCCTCGTTGACCGCCCCGGGGTGCACCTTGAACCTCTTCCTGCCGTATGCGCTGACCAGGCCGTTCTCCCTCATGATGCGGCAGACCCGGCGCCGGCTGACGGTGACGCCCGACCTCTCGAGCGACGCCTTTATCTTGCGCGAGCCGTACCGGCCCTTGCTGGCGGCGTGGGCCGCGACCACGGCCGGCGCGGCGGGGTCCGGCGCGGCGGGCCGGTCGGCCCGCGAGCGCATGGAGTGGTACGTCGACCTCGCGACGCCGAGGAGCCTGCACTGCGCTGATATGGGGTAGCGGCCCTCGTTGGCCGCTATGGCCCTCACTTTCGAGCGTATATCAGCGCCGCTTGTTTTAAGACGTCGACCTCCATCCGGAGCCTGCGGTTCTCGCGCTCGAGCTCCAGGATCCGGTTCTGCTCGGGCGTGCGGTTGCACGCGGCGCGCGGCGAGCCGGTCGCGTTTATCGACTTGATCCACCTCTCCACGGTGCTCTTGCCGAGGTCGTACTCGTCCATGATCTCGCGCTTGGGCTTGCCGGCGTTGTAGAGGTCGACTATCTGCCTCTTGAACTCGTCGGTGAAATGCCTCGGGTGCCTGGGGTCCCTCATATACGGCCCTCCCGTCTCCTGCGCCCCTCCCGGAACTGTCCACATCAGTGTAGCCAATCCACGTCGTTCACCTCGCGCACGTTGGTGCTGCCGACCGCGAAGTCGAGCTCCCCCGCGCCGACGCGCCCCGCCGCCTCCGCGAGCGGCGCCATCTTGCGCGAGATCACGCGGCTCGCGCGGCGCGCCACGAGCGCGAGCGCGAGCGCGCTTCCCGCCGCGGCGCCGACGAGCATGAGGTTCTGCGGGTTGGGAAGCAGGCCGGCGAGGTCGCGCGAGACCCACTGCGGCAGGTACTCGCGCAGGTTCTCGCGCGCGGTGAGGTTGGGGTAGAGCGGCGCCTCCTCGATGAGGCTGCCGATTGCGTAGAGGTCCTCGCGGCGCCAGGCGTGCCCGGCAAAGAGGATCTCCCCGGCCGTCGGCCGCAGCATCCCGCAGATCATCTTGAGCGTTGTCGACTTGCCGGCGCCGTTGGGGCCGAGCAGCCCGTACACCTCGCCCTCGCGGATATGAAGGCTCACGTCGGCCACGGCGTCCTGCGCCTGGTCGCCGCAGCCGAAGCGCTTGGTGAGCCCGCGCGTCTCGAGCATGTAACCCATGGGTTCGTCCTTTCTCTTCCGGGCGCGCGGGCCGAGTCGCCGTACCCGCGCGCCTTACCTTTCGGGTTCACCATCCATGGTGGGGCGCGTTTCTAACGAAGCCGTAACGGCCGATGGGCTCTTTTGGTGCCAGCCAATCTCGACCCGCACGCATTTGCTTAAAGCAACAACTTTCTCGATCGATGTAATCACCGAATCAAAACGTGTAAACCAGCCATCACAGAAGCCGAAAGATGTCGCTTTTGGAGGCTGATGTACACAAATGCAGAATCCAGCGCAGCCCAGAGGCGCCCTCCACATGTCTGGACTCTCTATGGCTGCGCTGGATAGACATCGTCGGAACGGGTATACTATCGAAAGTTTTGTCGTTAACCAGCGGGGGAGTCCTGTGGGCATCAAAAAGAAGATCAAAAAGGAGCTTATCGGCACTTCCGATTACCCGTCGAATAAGATCTTTACGATCTCCAATTTCATCACCTTTACGCGCCTGATCCTCACCCTGGTATTTCTGTACCTGTTTGTGACGGATAACAACCGCGTCATCGCCATCGCAATCTACGCCGTTGCCGCCTCCACCGACTGGATGGACGGCCAGATCGCCCGCATGACTAAGACGGTCTCGTGGCTCGGCAAGGTCATGGATCCCATTTGCGACCGCGCGCTGCTGTTCACCGGCGTACTTGGACTGGTGGTTCGCGGAGAGCTGCCCATCTGGGTCTGCGTGCTCATTATTGGCCGCGACATCTATCTGGGCATCGGCACGCTTATCGTTCGTCATTATCACCGTCGACCCATCGATGTCGTCTTTCCCGGAAAGATTGCCACTGCGCTGCTCATGACCGGCTTCTCGCTCATGCTGCTCGGTTTCCCCGTTATTGACGGCCTGCATCTTTTACCTTCAACCCTTAAGGCCTTCCCGGGCCTCAACGGAAGCTCGGTGCCCCTCGGCATCTTCTTTGTGTACGGCGGCGTGATCTTCTCCATGCTCACGGCTGTCATCTACTCCATTAAGGGCGGAGTGGCCATTAAACAGGCTCTCGCGCATCCCGAGGACGAGGACATCGACTTTCTGAACCCTGAAATCGAAGACTGATTCGTTGGGGTATGATTACGTACGGTTCATTATTTGCGGCACGTCCGCGATAAGTTAGGGGTTGTCATGGACAACATGGTTAACAATATGCCTCAGAATGATAAGACTGCTGACGCCACCTGCGTATTCCGCGTGCCTTCAAGCGACGTCACCGTTCCCGACCTCATGGCCAACGTGCGCATCACCGCCCCCGTTCTGTCCATCGTCAAGGGTCCGCAGACTGGTGCCGCCTTTGAGCTCGAGGACGACGTGACCACCATCGGCCGCGATCCTGCGAACGGCATCTTCCTCAACGACATGACTGTTTCGCGCAGCCACGCGCGCATTATTCGCGAGGGCCTCGGCGCTCACATCGAGGACTTGGGATCGCTCAATGGCACCTGGGTTGACGGTGCCATCGTCAATGCAGCCCCGCTGCACGACGGTTCTTCCGTCCAGATCGGTACGTTTACGCTCATCTACCACGAGAGCACGCCGGAGCGCATCGAAACCGGTGAGTAGGGCATGGCCGAACGCAACTATCTGAGTATCGGCCAAGTCGTCAACCTACTTCGAGGCGCATACCCCGATCTTTCGAACTCAAAAATTAGATTTCTAGAGGATGAGGGGCTCATTACCCCTCATCGTACGCCTAAGGGATACCGTCAGTACTCCAAGGAGGACGTTGATCGCCTGGAGGTCATTCTGCACTTGCAGAAGACTCGCTACATGCCGCTCAACGTAATTAAGCAGCGCTTGGAAAACGCCACGGACCTGTCAACGCTCGCCTACGAGGTGGGCTTGCTGTCCGATGTTCCACTCAAGACGGAACCCAAGGAGACTAAGCAAAAGCTACATCCCATCGAGACCATTCCCGATATGCTGGGCGTCGAGATTTCGTTTATCCGCTCGCTCGCCGAGAACGACCTCATTCGCATCATCAAGAGTCCGCAGAATCGTGAGCTCGTCGATGGCCGCGATTTTCCGATCATCCGCTACTGCTCCGAGCTGTCGCGCTTCCATATCGAGCCCCGCAACCTGCGTCAGTACGTGTCTTCCGCCAACCGCGAGTCCTCGATGTTTGAGCAGGTGCTCGTGAGCATGCTCGGCATGGACACCTCCGATGACGAGCGCGACGCCAAGCTCGAGCGTGCGTTTAAGAAGCTTCACGACCTGACGGAGGGCGTGCACACCGCGCTGCTCAAGAACCGCGTTTTTGAGTCGCTCAACGCCGTGGTCGAAGACGCCGACATCGATGCACTCGATGAGGAAATCACTCGTTCCGAGTCCACCAAGGCCAAAAACGAAGAGACAGCCGCGCCGGCTTCGCACGAGGATTCTCTCGTAAAGCCGCTCAAGGTCGTCGCCCCTTCGCAATCCGGCACCGTCACCGCGGGCAAGTAACAGCTGCCGCTTATCCGGCAACCCATTGAAAGGTCATGCAATGTACGACTTCGAATCTCAAATCGTCGACATCCCCGACTATCCCGAGCCCGGAGTCATCTTTAAAGACATCACGCCGCTCTTCGGCAATCCCGAGGCGCTCAAAGCCATGACCGATGCCCTCGCCGAGCACTTTGCCGGCATGGGAATCACCAAGGTCGTGGGCCCAGAGGCTCGAGGCTTTATGGTTGGCGTACCGGTGGCTGTAGCCCTTGGCGCCGGCTTTGTTCCCGCACGTAAACCGGGTAAGCTGCCGCGCGAGACCGTGAGCCAGAGCTACGAGCTCGAGTACGGCACCGATTCAATTGAGATCCATGCCGACGCTATCAGCTCTAAAGATACCGTGTTGATTCTGGACGACTTGGTCGCGACGGGCGGAACCGTCGAGGCAACAGGTAAACTGGTGCGAGATATGAGCGCAAAGCTTGTCGGTTACGGTTGTATCCTTGAGCTTGCGTTTCTCAACCCGCGCGAGAAGCTCACGCCGTCTGATGACGATGTGGAGCTCTTTAGCCTGGTGACGGTAGACTAGCCGTTACCCTTAGTTACTGGAAAGGAAGCTACATGCGCACAGCAAACACGCATAAAAACATGGCACGCTGCGCTGCTACGGCAACCCTCGCTTGTGTTTTGGGCTTGGGCCTCGCGGCTCCTGCCTACGCCGATACCGCATCCGACCTTGCCGCTGCTCGTACGAAGCTCGAGCAGATCGGTACCCAGACCCAGCAGATTTACGATGAGCTCGCAACGCAGACGCAGGCGCTCGATCAGACTGCTGGTGAGATCACGCAAAAGCAGCAGGAGATCGCCGATGGTCAGGCCAAACTCTCGACCTATGTCGCCGGCGAGTACAAAACCGGCGGTCTGAGCCTGCTTCAGGTTTTGACGGGTGTCGATGATCTGAGCGATATGCTCAACCGTTTGTTCTACTACGGCAAAGTTTCCGATAAGCAAGCTCAGACCATTCAAGAGGTCAAGGAGCTTAAGCAGCAGCTCACCGATAAGCAGGCCGAGCAGGAGAAGAACGTCGCCACCACGCAAAAGAAGGTCGACGAGCTTAACGCCCAGCAGGCCGAGGCTCAAAGCGTCGTGAACTCCTTGGACTCGCAGCTGCAGGCCGAGCTTGCCGCCGAAGCCGAGGCGAATGCCGCGCTGCAGGCCGGCATCAACGCCAGCACCGCCGAGAAGGCCACGGTCAATAACGAGACTGCCGGTACGACCGAGAACACCAATGACAACCAGGGTGGCGGCTCGAATCAGCCCACTCCGGCTCCCACTCCGGCACCCGCTCCGACCCCCGCTCCCGCTCCCGCTCCAACTCCTACGCCTTCTGCTCCGAGCCAGTCCGTTGACGGCGGTAGCGTTGTATCGCGCGCCTACAGCAAGCTCGGATGCGCGTATTCCTGGGGCGGTATTGGACCGAACAGCTTTGACTGCTCTGGTTTTGTGAGCTACTGCCTCACCGGCCGTTATTGCCGCCTGGGTACTACCGGCACCTTTATGGGCTGGACCCGTGTGTCCGATCCGCAGCCGGGCGATGTCGTGGTCAACTCGTACCACACCGGCATCTACATCGGCAACGGCCAGATGATCCATGCCTCGGACTACAATACGGGCGTTATTATCAGCTCTGTTGCCGCTGGCATGAACAACAACTACATCTTTGTGCGCTACTAGTTGCAGCTTACGGCGAACGAATCAGACCCCGCAGCTTTTTGACTGCGGGGTCTATTTTTTGCGAAAGTCATAGGATTTTTCAGAACAACAAGTCTATCTAGTTTTGAATACTAGATGCTCGCCTTGTCACGCGCACAAGTGGCTATAATTGTTGTGGACTATTAGAAAGGAGCCTCCATGAGCTGGGCACTTATTTCCGATTCGAGTTGCAACCTTCGCGATTGGCATCCAACCGCCCCCAATACCACCTTTGCGTTTGCCCCGCTTAAGATACGGGTGGGGGAGCGCGAATTTGTCGACGACTTATCCCTCGACGTTCACGAGCTCAACGTTGCCATTCAGTCGGAATCGAGCGCGTCGTCCAGTTCTTGCCCCAGCGTAGGGGAGTGGAGCGAGCTCTTTAAACTTGCCGACAAGACAATCTGCATGCCTATCTCGGAGGGTGTGTCTGGCAGCTACAACGCCGCTGCAACTGCGCGCGATATGGTGCTTGCCCAAGAACCCGAGCGCCAGATTCACCTGGTTAACTCGCGTGCCGCTGGCGGCAAAATGGACCTGATCTTTTTGCTGTTCGACCGTTATCTTACGAACAACCCCGACATCTCTTTTGAAGATGCCTGTGCCTATTTTGATGAACTGGAGCAGAACAGCAAGATTCTCTTTAGTCTGTGCAACTACGAGAACCTTGCCAAGGCGGGCCGTATCCCCAAGGCGGCTGGCATCATCGCCAACAAGCTCAATATCCGCATCCTGGGAACGGCAAGCGAGGCAGGCGAGATCAAGCTGGTAACCCACACCCGTGGCGAGAAGAAGATGATCGGCAAGATCATCGAAAACATGGAAGCCGAAGGCTTTACCGGCGGTGAAGTCATTATCGACCACGTCGAGAACGAGTCGGGCGCCCAGGCGCTCGCCGACCGCATTGTTGAGCGTTGGCCCGGCTCTAAGGCCATCATCATGCCTTGCAACGGCCTTGATTCCTATTACGCCGAGATGCACGGCCTGATCATCGGCTATGGCATGGGCGTAGCCTCGGGCCGATAGAGCATGAACGTTGGTGGGACAAAATAATCAGTAGTATTTGTCCCAGGAGTGATAGCGAGTTCAAGCTAGTTTCCGCTATCGACCCTGGGACTAATACTACTGATTATTTTGTCCCACCACACCGCAGCTCCGCTAGCTGCTAAACCCGTTGAACTTAAGATAACTCATCAGGTACGCCTTCGAAACGAAGGACGATACCGCGCTGCGAACAAGCAGAGACTCACGCGTTACCTGATGCGCAGTATCGGGAACAGGCGTCTGCTCGACGGAAAACGCCGAACGAATCGATGCCTCAAGCTGATCAACCACATAATCGAATGCCGTCGGGGCATCGTAGCTCAATCGCTGGATATTAAAGAGTGCCTGGACCGCGGCAATAGGTAGCACCTGTTTAAAGATGCAAATGGCAATCAGACGCGCAATCTGCTCGCGACCATACTGCTTTTTAACGGGGGCGGGAACCAAGCCAACCTTTACATAGTTATTGATCATCGAAGGCGTAATAACGGGTTGCTCAACACAAATAGAAAGCGGCTCCATCCACAGCGAGACATACTCAATCACCTGGTCGCGATAGAGCGTCACATTGGGCAGCTGATCATAGCGCGGCAGGCTCAACGTATTGAGTTTACGCACGATATCGGACTGGATAAATGCATCGGGCAGCACCGTTGGCTGAATATCCTCAGGCTTAATGCTGACCGACGTATCGGACATCGGAATGACGTGTTTTACATGGTTCATGAGGACCCTCCGTTCATTATCTATATTGTATTCTAGATTATCTAGTTTTGCATACCACGTATTACGAAGCCGCAGCATAAAGATGGGGTCGATGCGAACGTGCATCGACCCCATTATGTTAGAAGATAACAACATTACATAAGATATATTATCGTACTTATCCGCGGAGAAACGCGTATGCGCTGGTTGCCGCTATGGCTCCGTCAGAAACGGCGGTCACAACCTGGCGTAAACGCTTGGAACGGATATCGCCAGCGGCAAATAGACCTGGCGTGCGGGTCGCCATGGATTCATCAGTCAGAATGCCGCCATCAGGCGCCAGATCGACTAGATGCTCAACAAGTTCGGTATGGGGTTGCGTCCCGGTATAGACAAAGATGCCAAAAGAGCCGGGTTCAAATGACTCGGTATGAATTTCCCCGGATGAATTGTCCTTAAAGGCGATCGTCGTTGGCATGGCTTCGCCCGAGAGCTCCACAATACTAGTTTGGTACCTAACTGTAATATTGTCCTTTTCGAGCACCTTCTGAACAACACCATCAGGCGCACGAAACTGATCGCGACGCAGCACGATGGTCACGCTGCTGGCGATTTCTGACAAGAACAGAGCTTCCTCGCAGGCGGCATTGCCGCCGCCGATGACAAAGACCTGCTTGCCGCGAAAGAACATGCCGTCGCACGTCGCGCAATACGAAACGCCGCGACCGCGATACGTATCCTCGCCAACAAAACCAGCAGATCGCGGCGTGGCACCCATGCAAGCGATAACGCTCGAGGCCAACGTATCGCCCAAATCGTGATGCACCGTAAACAGCGCTGTATCGGCATCGTAATCGATACCCGTAACCATGCTCCATGTAACCTGTGCTCCCAGGCCCTCTGCATGCTGCTGAAAACGCTCGCCAAGTTCGGCGCCACTCAAGAGCGGAATGCCCGGATAGTTCTCGACCTCATTGGTTGTGGCGATCTGTCCTCCCGACATGCCCTGTTCAATCACGGTCGTCGTTAGGTTGGAGCGCGCAGCGTAAATGGCGGCAGCATAGCCCGCGGGGCCGCCACCGATAATAGCAACATCGATCGGCTGATGGGTAGTCATGAAGAGACCTCCTGTCGAAAGATTGGCGTTCTTTGCGCTCATACCCAAATTTACGTGAACATGACACTCATGCACTACAATGATAAATCGCGTAACAAATCTGAAGGGGAGTTATCGATGGATCAAACGCAGACGAGCAATAGCGCTCCCCTGCCCATGCAAGCCACTCCCCAACCGGAGCAAATGACCGTTTCACCTGCACAAAAACCCCTAGTAACCATTGTGCACGCATCGGTTGGATCGGGCCACAAAGCCGCCGCCAACGCGATTGCACAAGCATTGGACCTTATCCGCGGCACCAAGGGAATCCCTGAGGATGTTGAGATCGAAGTCCTGGATATCCTCGATTTTGGACGCATTAGGTTCGATGGTAATAAAACAGCAGCTTCGTTTACCGGCGCCACGCGTCCCATATATGACCTAACCTGGCGATACACGTTTACGGGACATCTGCTCTGGGGCGGAGGCACGGCATGGTCACGTATTATGTTCCCTGCCTTCAACGAATATGTCCGCACCCGCAGGCCCATAGCCGTGGTCGCGACACACATCACGGCGGCCAACGTCGCTGTGGGTGCCCGCGTCATCACGGGTATCGATTATCCGGTCATCTGCGTACCAACAGACTATGAAGTCGAAGGCTTTTGGCCCCACAAGGACACCGACCTGTTCTGCGTAGCCAACGAATTTATGGCCGAGACACTTCGCCCCCGTAAAGTTCCCGAGACCAAAATCCGCATTACAGGCATCCCCATTCGCGCCGGGTTTGATACGGACTACAATCGCGAGGAAGAACTCGAGAAGTTCAATCTCCCCGCTGACAAGACCGTTGTGTTGGTGATGGCCGGTGCCAGTTTGCCTCAACCGTACGTTCGCTTTCGCGCGGAGATGGACCGCACACTCCCCTTCCTGCGCAGCTTCGAGGACATGCACTTTGTCTTTTTGCCGGGCAAGGATGAGGAATACGCCACCCGCCTCAAGATGCTCTTCGACGCCATGAAGCTCGAAAACGTCACGGTTCTGGACTACGTGGACGACATGGCGGCCCTCATGCACGGCTGCGACCTCGCAATCCTCAAATCGGGCGGACTCACCGTCACCGAGTGCCTGTGCGCGCATCTGCCGATGATCCTGTTGGGCAAATCATACGGTCAGGAAAAGGCCAACACCACGATGCTCACCGGCATGGGCGCCAGCATGCACGTCACCACAGCACGAGAGCTCATCGTGACGCTCCGTCACCTGCACGACCACCCCGAGTCACTCAAAGCCTTACTAATCAACGGCGAAGTGCTACGCCGCCCCCACGCAGCCGAAGACATAGCCATCGCAGCCATGGAGCTCGTAGGCAAACCCCAAAAGCGCAAACGAGCCTTCTGCCGCTTCTACTGGGGCGAAAAACCAGCGCATATCCGCTAGCGTCGGACTGTCCGCTTGCCTATGGGGGCCTATATATCATCCCGTGCTCAAACATTCTCGCTACGCTGCGAAACTGCGCGCGGAACGATATATGGGCGGCTCCCGCTGAACAGCTACGTTTACTTACTAGCAGCTACTTCGGTATCCCCTCCATTAGAACCTGCAAAGGTAAAACAGGAAAATAAAAATAGAGTTAGTCGATGCGACAAAGGAGGCATCCCTTTATCGCATCGGCTAACTAGAAAGATTGTTTTATGTCAAGCATGTAGCCCTTTCGCCTGAGCCCCATACATATCGTCCCGCGCGCAGTTTCGCAGTGAAGCGAGAATGTTTGAGCACGGGATGATATGTATGGGGCTCAGGCGAAAGCGGGATCCGTGCGCCCCTGCGAAGCGAGAATGTTTGAGCATGGAATGATATGTGTGAGAGGCGGGCGAGAGGGATACAAGCGTCCCTAGGCGACGCCGCTGGAGCCGAAGCCTCCGTTGCCTCGGTCGGTTTCGTCTAGTTCTTCTACTTCTACGAGGTTGACCGTGGGGACTTCTTGGATGACGAGTTGGGCTATGCGGTCGCCCTTGTTGATTTGGATGTTGTTGGAGGGGTCCAAGTTGATGAGGATAACCTTAAGTTCTCCTCGGTAGTGGGCGTCGATGAGGCCCGGCGTGTTGACTATAGACAGGCCCTGCTTAATGGCCAAGCCGCTGCGGGGCTGGACAAAGCCGGCGTAGCCATCGGGCAGGGCGATGGCCAGCCCAGTAGACACCAGACGGCGTTCGAAGGGCTTCAGGACGCAGTCCTCGTTGGAGCGCAGATCCAAGCCGGCATCGGTGGGATGGGCGTATTTGGGAAGCTCGACGGTTGGATCGAGACGCTTTATGTTGAGGGTAATGTTGGACATGGAATCACCTTAGCTTGTCGAGCTCTTGCAGAAACTCATCGACGTCTTTGAAATCGCGGTAGACCGAGGCAAAGCGGATGTACGCCACCTTGTCGATCTTGGCCAAGCGCTTGAGCACCATGTCACCCAACTCATGGGACGTGACGGCCGTCAGCGTACGAGAACGCAGCTCGACCTCGATATCGTCGATAATCTCATTGAGCTTCTTAGTGTCGATATCACGCTTGATGGTGGCGCGCATCAAGCCGACGAGCAGCTTATTGCGATCGAACCGCTGCTTAGTTCCGTCCGACTTAATGACCTCGATTGGGTCTTCGCATCGCTCGAACGTTGTAAAGCGGTAATTACACGAGCAACATTCGCGACGGCGCTTAATGGTGTTATTTGACTCCTGCATACGGGAATCAACGACGCGGGTATGTGCCTTGCCGCATTTGGGACAGCGCATGGTACCTCCTCTTAAACGATAACAAGGGTACCATGCGCAGCGTGATAATGATTACGAACGAGTAGGAACCTTAAGATGCGCACCGGCGGCGAGCGAACCATGCTCCAGATGATTGACGTTACGGATCATGTCGGAAGTCTCTTGCGTGGAAAGGCCTTCGATTGGATATTCCTCGGCAAGCGACCAAAGAGAATCACCAGGCTGAACGCGAATGGTCTCGTAGGTAACGTTGGAAACGGACTCGGCATACGCGGCGTGACGAGCGCTAAAGACAGACGTAGCGAGGACAAAAAAGAGCGTGAGCGCAACGGCGACGGCAACAATCGTCGAGACCTTCAGGGCAGCGGGAGTCGGCGCGGCAACAGCATACTGAGTGCGAGCAGACTTTACGGGCAAAGGCTGATAACCGGAACGTCCACCCTTGACAACAGTAAAAGCGGGCGCGGCAGGCGTCTCGAGCTTAAGGGCGAGGTTTCCCTGGACCATATTCGTTGCGTTCATCATGTTCTCCTCTCGCGTGTTTTGCTGAGAACAGTTTTATCAAGCCGCGCGGACAAAAATGTCTAGCGCGAGAACGAATGTTCGGTTATTATTATCTTCGAACAGTTGTTCCTGTCAAGCAAAATTCGAACATTTGTTTGACATGGGTAGAGAGGATGCCCTGATGGCTCGCAAAATTACCAAGCGTCAGCAGCAAATTTACGACTTCATCAAGGAATATCAGCAGGAGAAGGGTTATCCGCCCAGCGTGCGCGAGATGGCTTCTGCCGTGGGCCTTTCCTCCCCCAGCACCGTGCACGCCCATCTATCTGCTCTGGAGGCGCGCGGGCTACTCAAGCGCGATGCCACCAAACCGCGCGCCCTGGAACTCTTTAACGAGGACGGTTCCTCTGTCTCAATTTCTAAATCTGACGAGCCCACCGCACCTCGCGGAACGGTCTCGCTACCGCTCGTTGGTCGCGTCGCGGCTGGGATTCCCATTCTGGCCGAGCAGAATATCGAAGACACTTTTACTATCCCGACCGAAATCGCCACCGATCAGGGTTCCTTTATCCTTGAGGTGCATGGGAGCTCAATGATCAATGTCGGCATCTTCAATGGCGATTACATCATCGTCCGTGAACAAAAGAGTGCCATGAACGGCGAAATTGTCGTGGCCATGATTGATGGTTCAGCGACCGTCAAGACGTTCTACAAGGAGCAGGGACGCGTGCGCCTGCAGCCCGAGAATGACACCATGGAGCCTATCTATGCAACGAATCCCGTTATCTTGGGCAAAGTCGTCGGCTTGATGCGCCGGTTCTCGTAATGCAAAAACGCATCACTATCTTTGATACCGTCCGCGGGTTTACGATGATTTCAATGGCAGGTTTTCACGCTTGCTACGATCTCGCCTACCTGTACGGCTGGGATATGCCCTGGTTTACCCAGACTGTCTTTCAAGACATCTGGCGCGCCAGCATCAGCTGGGTATTTTTGTTTATCGCGGGTTGGATGTGCACCCTTTCGCGCAACAATATCAAACGTGCCGCCAAATACGCCTTAGCAGCACTCGTCGTCTGGTTGGCAACAACACTTGTCTCAGTAGACGATTCGGTTAATTTTGGCATCATCTACTGCATGGCCGCATGTACCGGCATCGTGGCGTTGACCGATCCCGTCCTTAAGAAGATATCGGCGAGATGGGGCATGTCCCTATGCCTTTTGTTGTTTGCCCTCACCTGGAGCATCCCCAAAACGATCTACCCTGTCCCCCACCTGGCGTGGCTGGGATTTCCGAGCCCTGGGTTTGTCTCAGGTGATTACTACCCCATCATCCCGTTTTTCTTTATGTATCTTGCAGGATACTACGCCGCACACATAGCGAAGGGAATCGATAAGACCGTCCCTAGCTGGGCCTACGCCAATCCCGTCCCGGCGCTCGCCAGCCTTGGACGTCACGCACTCCCCTTTTATCTGCTGCATCAGCCCATTATTCTGGGCTTTTTGGAGCTCGTCTACTCGGTGCGATAACGCTTGAGCCGCGGCGCGATACGAACCGGCAGCTTCGCCACAATACGAACGCCGTCCTCAAGATATTCCTCGTGCAAAAGGGTTCCCTGCTCATGCACCAGCGTGATGAGGGCGCCCTCACGATACGGGATAACAGCAGAGAGCAACACATCGGTAGCAGCCGCCTCACGAGCAATACGGTCGACGAGATCGTCGAGTCCCTCGCCTGTCTGGGCCGAGAACAGCACGGCCTCGGGATGGCGACGACGGAAGCTCAATCGATCGACGCTATCGAGTAGGTCGATTTTATTGAACACCGTAAGCGTCAAACGCTCACCGGCACCGATCTCGTCAAGAACGCGATCGACTGCCTCGAGCTGGCGCTCGTAGTCCTCGTCAGAGGCATCCACAACTTTAAGGATCAGGTCGGAACCAAGAACCTCGGACAGTGTGGACTTAAAGGCATCAACGAGACCATGCGGTAGCTTTTGAATAAAGCCAACCGTATCGGTAATGGTCATACCACGACCGCCGGGCAAGCGATACGAGCGCGTCGTCGGATCGAGCGTGGCAAACAATTTGTCCTGTGAAAGCACTGTAGACCCGGTCAGGCGATTGAGCAACGTCGACTTACCGGCATTGGTATAACCGGCTAAGGCAACGCGAAACGCCGGTGACTCGATACGACTCTTTGACTGGACATCCCGGCGCTGTTCAACCTGCTTAAGCTCGCGACGAAGCGCAGCAATCTTGTTGCGAATCAAACGTCGGTCAACCTCGAGCTGGCTTTCGCCCTGGCCAAAGCGCGAACCAATGCCGCCGCGTGTCTGCTCTTTAGCAAGATGGCTCCACATACCGCGCAAGCGGGGCAACAGATACTGCAATTGGGCTAGCTGCACCTGCAGACGGCCCTCACGGGTCTGAGCGTGCAGGCCAAAAATATCGAGAATCAACGCCGTACGGTCGATAATCTTCACCGGTTCGCCCACGGCTTTCTCCAGATACGACTGCTGCGAGGGCGTTAAATCGTCGTCGAAGATAACAACATCGGCATCCATACGATGCACGAGCCCGCAAAGCTCCTCAACCTTACCGGAGCCGATAAACGATTTTGGATACGGCTTAACCAGACGCTGTGACAAACGTGCCACGCACTGAGCGCCAGCCGTATGGGCCAGGCGCTCAAGCTCGTCAAGCGAGCGATCGAGCGGCCAGGCGTTATCGCGCCACTCAACTCCGACAAGAACGGCACGTTCGGGCTCAGGCGCCGTAGGGACGAGGGGAAACCGAGCCATTAGGCCGCCTCGATACGATGAAGGATATCCTCAACGACCTCATCGATCGTAAACTCGCCCATATCGAACCACACAATGCGGTCATCGCGTTTAAACCACGAAAGCTGACGCTTGGCATAGCGACGCGAACGCATCTTGATGAGTTCGCGAGCCTCATCCATAGAAATCGCGCCGTCAAAGGCATCGATAATCTCTTTATAGCCAATCGCCTGCATCGAAGTCAGGGCATCTCCCAGCCCCTGGTCCATAAGACCGCGCACCTCATCAACAAGACCCTGCTCAAACATCAGATCGACACGCAGGTTAATACGCTCGTAAAGCGCCTCGCGATTACGCATCAATCCAAACCACAGAGCGTGATAATGCTCGCGCGGAACACTGAACTGCGACTTTTGCTGCGCGTAGGACACACCATCATCGTGCATTTCGAGCGCGCGAATCACGCGGCGAACATTATGGGGGTGGATGACCGCAGCGGACTCGGGGTCACGCTCGGCAAGCAGCGCATGCAGCGCTTCCTTGCCAATGCGTTCGGCAAGCTCCTGATAGCCCGCGCGGCGATCGTCCTCAAGCTCACCCGAGGGAAAATCCATCTCATCCAGGGCGGCCTTGAGATACAAGCCTGTACCCCCGCAAAACACCGGTAGGCGGCCCTCGCCCAGCAAGCGCTCAACATGCACACGAGCGTCTGCCTGATACAGCGCTGCAGAATATGCAACACCGGGTTCAACAATATCGACCAGGCGCAGGGGCGCACAACATTCCTCAGGCGCCATCTTTGCCGTGCCGATATCCATACCTCGATAGATTTGCATCGCATCACACGACAGCACTTCGGACGAAAGGCGAGCCGCCAAACGATCTGCGACATCACTTTTACCAACCGCCGTCGGACCGACAATCGCAACGGCGGAAAGACCTGCCCCGGGAGAAATCATTAGCGCGGCTCGCCCACAACGGATCCGGACAGATACCACGTCTTGGCAACATCGATGTCAACATCGACAATCTTGCCAATCAACTGATCGATGCTGTAGCCCTCGGGAATCGGTGCATGAACGGTCTGATTCTTAGGACTCTTGCCCAGCAGCACCGCGTCATTCTTTTTGCTCGTACCCTCAATAAGCGCCGGCACGACGGTGTGAAGCTCACCCTGGTTATACTCGTGCGCGGTGGTCTCGATAACCTTCACCAGACGGTTAAAGCGCTCAAGAATCACCTCATGCGGCGTGGGATCGTCAATCTCGGCGGCCGGAGTACCGGCGCGCTTGGAGTAGATAAACGTATAGGCCTGAGCATAACGGACCGTCTCGGCGAGCGAGAGCGTCTGCTCAAAGTCTTCCTCGGTCTCGCCGGGGAAACCCACGATGATATCGGTCGAAAGCGCGATATCGGGCATGCGATTGCGGATGCGATCGACCAGGCCCAGATAATCCTCGCGCGTATAGCGACGATTCATCTCTTTAAGGATGCGCGTCGAGCCCGACTGAACTGCCAGGTGCAGCTGCGGCATGACGGCAGGCGTCTCGGCCATAGCGTCGATAGTCTCGGGCAGCAGGTCTTTGGGGTGCGAGGAAGTAAAGAAGATACGCTCTACACCCGTATCGCCCACGGCGCGCAAAAGGTCGGCAAAGCGCGGCTTACCAAACAGATCGCGACCATAGGAGTTGACGTTTTGACCCAGAAGCGTGACCTCACGCACGCCCTGGCGTACGAGCCCGGTCACCTCGTCGACAATCTCCTCGAAAGAGCGGCTCTTTTCGCGACCACGCACATACGGCACGATGCAATAAGTGCAGAAGTTATTACAGCCCGTCATAATGGGGACCCAGGCGTGATACTGGGTCTCACGATGCCACGGCATGCTCATAGCATCCGTGTCCTCGTGCTCATTGGTGCGAATATGACGCTTGCCGTCCAAGAATGCCTCGGCAATGAGCTCGGCCACATGCGCGATGGAATGCGTGCCAAAGATAACATTGACGTTATCGACATTGGTGAGCAGGCCCTCGCCGTCTCGTTGGGCAATGCAGCCGCCCACGGCGACCACGCGCTTGCCCGAGGGCGAAGGCGGGAGGCTCTTACAAGAGTTGCACTGACCGTACAAACGGGTGTCGGCGGCCTCACGAACGCAGCACGTCATGAACACGACAATGTCAGCATGCTCTGGATCGAGCGCCATGAGGCAACCATACGAGTCGAGCAGGCCACTCACGCGCTCGGAGTCATGCTGATTCATCTGGCAGCCAAAGGTGCGGATAAAGTAGGTTTTACCGGCAAGAATATCGCGTACGGAACCCTGGTCCATGTGTATAAGTCCTAACGAGGTGGAATAAGCGGGATCAAAGAGGGCGGGCAAAGAGTAAATACTCTATGCAACAGGCTTAACGTCGTCCATCACAACGTTATCCATAGCAGCTCGATTAATCTGATGAACGTAAATAGAAAGACGGATGGCCGTGCGCGACTCACCGTTGATGAGGATATCGGAGAACACCGGCGCACAAGAAATATCAAACCCGGTCGGAATCAAAAATCCGCGTGCAATGGCCACAGCCTTAATGGCCTGGTTGACGGCACCCGCGCCGACGCACTGAATATTGACGGGAACGCCATCTTTGACCATGCCGGCAATGGCGCCGGCAACGGACGCGGGCGATGATTTGCTTGATACCTTCAGGCAATCCATGAAGAAACTCCTGCGTTTAAAAGTACGTTTTAACTGCAATAACTGTATCGTACCGAACGGACTCGGTAAAGATGCTATTCCTCTTTGGCAAAATCGAACGTCACAGTGATGCGATCACGCGAAACACGAATCTTGGGGTCGCCGCAAAGGTTGAGATAGTACCGCGATGCAAGATCGTTAAAGTCGCGCTCCACGGCTCGCGAGAACTGCGCCATGTCGTCCTTGGCGATACGCAGCCCGCGACGATCTTTGGCAAGATCAACCGGAGCAGACGCATGTGAGGACGAATCGCGCTCGCGTAGCAGGCGTGCGGTCACACCGCGAACGGGCTTAATCTGGCCCGCCAAGATACGATGCGCAGTACGCTCGGACATCTCAAGGCCCAAACCAGAACAGATGCGGATAAAGTCTTCCGCATCCGAAGCAAGACCCAGACGATCGACCACGGGAAGCTCGGCTTCGTCGTCGATAAACAAAAGACGAGAAGCATCGAGACGGCTGGAGGCCTGTGCATGCAGCGTCGCGGCGATCTCGGACGGAGACCCCAGATAGACATCACAGGCGCGCAGCTCCTCGAGGGCAAACTCACAGGCGGCGCGAATGATGTTGTGAGGGCCGCGGGCGCAGACATAGTGACCGTCCTCGTCCTTCACGGCCTGAGGCCAGCTGGACTGATCGGCGCGCTCGCCAAGGCGGTCGGTAGCGACGCTCACTTTAAAAACCGAGCCAAGGTCAACATCCGACGCGACAACACGTGCCTCGTCGGTATTCTGCTTAATCGAGAACAATGCCATGCCTCGACCGTGAACGCCCCAACGATCCATCTTCATGCTCTCGAGCTTGGAAGTAACGCGGGCATCGAAGATGCGCTCCTGCATATCCTGCGGCACACCCGAGCCGTTATCCAGAAAGACGAGCGTACGGACGCCATCTTCCTTGGTCGTAGCGAGATAGACCTTGTCGGCGCCGGCATCACGAGCGTTGCGCAGCATTTCAATGACAATATCCTCGACATGCTGAATGTCGTGCTTTGCCTGGCGCCGTTCAGCCTCCGAAACGCGGAGGCGGACATACCCCTCGCCAAGGTTCTCCTCGACGCGAAGGTTGCCCTCCCCCGACATCGACGCGATAAATGAGATGAGCTCGTTCGCGTCGTTCATGTTATTTAGCGATATCGACAGCGCGACTCTCGCGAATCACGACGACGCGCACCTGACCGGGATACTCCATCTCTTCCTCGATTTGATGGGCGATGTCATGAGCCAAGACCGTGGACTGAGCATCGGAAATCTTGTCCGGCTGAACCATGACGTGGACCTCGCGACCAGCCTGCATGGCATAGGTACGCTCGACGCCGTCATGGGAATTGGCGATCTCCTCGAGCTTCTCAAGGCGTTTGATGTAATTCTCGGCCGATTCGCGACGGGCACCGGGGCGAGAGGCAGAAACGGCATCGGCAGCCTGGACCAGAACATCGAGCACCGTGTTGGGGTCGACGTCGGCGTGATGGGCCTCGATAGCGTGAACGATAACGGGCTTCTCGCCATAGCGACGGGCGAGCTCGGCGCCGATAACGGCATGCGGACCCTCGACGTCATGGTCGATAGCCTTACCAAGATCGTGCAGCAGGCCGGCACGCTTGGCGGTCACAACGTCCAGGCCAAGCTCGGAAGCCATCACGCCACACAGGTCGGAAACCTCGAGGGAATGCTGGAGCACGTTCTGACCAAACGAGGTGCGGTAGCGCAGAGCGCCCAGGGTCTTAACGATCTCGGGATGCAGATCGTGGATACCGGTATCGAAGGCAGCCTGTTCGCCAGCCTCGCGCACGCGCTGCTGAACCAAGTCGGCGGCCTTGTGATACATCTCCTCGATACGGGCAGGATGAATGCGTCCGTCAGCAATAAGGTTCTCGAGGGCGACGCGGGCGGTCTCACGACGGACCGGATCGAAGCTCGAAAGCACGACGGTCTCAGGCGTGTCGTCAATCACAAGGTTGACGCCGGAAACCTGCTCGAAGGTGCGAATGTTACGACCCTCGCGGCCGATGATGCGACCCTTGAGATCATCGGAAGGAATATGCACGGAGGTAACGGTGACCTCGGCGGTGTGATCTGCGGCGCAGCGCTGAATCGCCAGGGACAAGATCTCCTGAGCGGTCTTGTGGCACTCGGCGCGAACCTGCTGCTCGGACTCACGGATGATCGTGGCGGCCTCGTGGGTAACCTCGCCACGAACCTTATCGAGAAGCTCCTTGTGAGCATCCTCGCGGGTCAGGTCGGCGATGCGCTCGAGCTCCGAGGTCTGCTTGGCGCAGAGCTCCTCAAGCTCGCGGGAGCGCTTCTCGACCTGGCCAGCCTGGCTAGACAGCTGATGCTCACGCTTGTCGAGGGCATCGTTGCGGCGATCGAGAGACTCCTCACGCTGCATCACGCGATTCTCGAGCGTACGAATCTCACTTTTACGCTGCTTGTCCTCGGCCTCGGCAGCCTGCTTGTTCTTGATAATCTCTTCCTTGGCCTCAAGCAGAGCCTCTTTTTTGAGGGTCTCGGCTTGACGCT
>OFMN01001025.1_pt1 | contig 20940 bp, 16 predicted proteins | sample 1541791 | NCBI WGS metagenome assembly OFMN01 (sample SAMN04209248, study PRJEB22552) | human gut metagenome | biome: gut; material: feces | host: Homo sapiens | place: USA: Oklahoma
TCCCTAACTCAGCAGGACGTATTGGCAACAGCACAAACCCTATCACTCGATTTTCTGGATGAACCGAAGAACATGCCTTCTGATGCGTTTCTTGAGCCCGAAATCCCCTTATTAAGATTATTTTGCGTTTTGTATTCAAAAAAGTTGCAAAAGATTTGGTGGTTTCAAAAAAACGTTGTTAATTTGCACCGTGATTAGGAATCACGGGCGATTGTACGCAATCTGCCAGCAATGCACTACTCGCGGGAGCGTAAGGTAATTGATGAAAGGTAACAGCAGAAATCCACTACAGGGATGGGCGGTTGTTCTCGGTCATTCATTTCCCCACGCCTCCGCGTTTTTTTGTGCAGCCGTATTTCCTTAATAAAATAGAATACGTTTAAACCAAATAACGACGATATGGAAGTAAAGAATGCATTCGCGGGGACTTTGGAGTCAGGTGACATCCTGGTTCAGATTACCCCCTCGGAGGAAGAGAGCCTTCAGATCGACCTCGACTCGACGGTAGAGTACCAGTTCGGCGGCCAGATTCGCAAGGTCATCAAAGAGACATTGGAGAATTTGGGCGTGAAGAAGGCCCATGTGAAGGCTACCGACAAGGGTGCCCTCGACTGCACCATTCGTGCGCGCGTCACCGCTGCCGCAGTCAGAGCCACGGGCAAGGATGTCTGGGAGGATTAGTCCTCGGCCACGTATCCTTGGAATCTATACTAACGGAAGTCTAAACAGAACAAAGTAACCGACAGAAGAAGTATGCAGAGATTAAGAAGAACTATGATGTTCGTGCCGGGCAACAACCCCGGTATGATGCAGGACGCCTTCATCTACGGTCCCGACTCGATTATGCTCGACTTGGAGGACTCTGTGACGATGGCTGAGAAAGATACCGCACGTTTGCTCGTTTACAACGCGCTGAAGACCATCGACTACGGCACGACCGAGATGGTGGTGCGTGTCAACCCGCTCTCCACGCCGTATGGCAAGAAGGACATCGAGGCCGTCGTCAAGGCTGGCGTCGATGTGGTTCGTATGCCGAAGACGGAGACCGCCGATGAGGTGCGTGAGATGGAGGCCGAGATCGAGCGCGTGGAGAAGGAGATTGGCTGCCTTGGCCGCACGAAGATCATGGCTGCCATCGAGAGCGCGCTGGGCGTGGTCAATGCCTACGCCATCGCCACCGCCTCCAAGCGCATGATGGGCATCGCCCTTGGCGCCGAGGACTATTGCGCCAACCTCAAGACGCAGCGCACGCCGGAGGGCATCGAGTTGCTGCTCGCCCGTCAGACCATCGTCGTGGCTGCCCGTGCTGCTGGCATCGACGCCCTTGACACGGTCTATTCCAACCTCAACGACATGGAGACCTTCCGCAAGGAGGTGGAGCAGATCCACAAGATGGGCTTCGACGGCAAGTCTATCATCAACCCGCGCCAGATTGATATCGTCAACGAGGTGTTCACCCCGTCTCAGAAGGCCATCGACAAGGCCATGGCCGTCGTCGGCGCCATCAAGGAGGCCGAGAAGCGCGGTTCGGGTGTGATTGCATTGAACGGTAAGATGGTCGACCGCCCCGTCGTCCTTCGCGCACAGAGAACGATTGATTTGGCCGTTGCGGCAGGAGTTATAAAGAAGGAGGATTTGGCATGAGCAATTTAGAGGAAAGACAGGCTTTGATCGGCGAGATGGCCGAGCACCTGAAGAAGAATATTTATCACAGCGAGGAGCGCAAGATCACCACGCCCCGCAAGGAGTATCAGGCTGAGAGCCAGAAGGTGGTTTCTCTGGAGGAGGCTATCCGCCGTTCCGGCCTGAAGGACGGCATGACGATATCCTTCCACCACCACTTCCGTGGTGGCGACAAGGTGCTCAACATGGTGATGGACAAAATCGCCGAGATGGGCATCAAGGACCTCCACGTGGCTGCTTCCAGCCTGAACGACGTCCACAAGCCCCTCATCGAGCACATCAAGAATGGCGTCGTGACCCGCATCTCCACCTCCGGTATGCGTGGCGAGCTGGCCAAGGCCATCAGCCACGGCATCCTCAAGGAGCCGGTAGTGTTCCGTTCCCATGGTGGCCGTGGCTCTGCCATCGCCAATGGCGACATCCATATCGACGTGGCCTTCCTCGGCGCTTCTTCCTGCGACCCGATGGGCAACTCCTGCGGTTTCTCCCGTTCCGAGAATGCCAAGAGCATCTGCGGCTCCCTGGGCTATGCCCTTCCCGACGCCCGCTATGCCGACCACGTGGTGATCCTCACCGACGACCTCGTGAGCTATCCCAACACGCCGACCTCCATCTCTGAGCACGATGTGGACTGGGTGGTCGTCGTCGATTCCGTCGGCGATTCTTCCAAGATCGCCTCGGGTGCCATCCGCGATACGAAGAACCCGCGCGACATCCTGCTCGCCAAGGAGGCTTGCAAGGTGATCGTCAACAGTGGCTACTTCAAGGAGGGCTTCTCCATCCAGACTGGTTCTGGTGGTGCCTCGCTGGCCGTCGTGAAGTATCTGCGCCAGACGATGATCGACCAGAACGTGAAGGCTTCCTTCGCCCTCGGTGGCATCACCGCCCACATGGTGAAGCTCCACGAGGAGGGACTCATCGACCACCTCATCGACGTGCAGTCGTTCGACAAGGTTGCTGCCGAGTCCATCAAGGTTGACCCGAAGCACAAGGAGGTCTCTGCCAACGAGTATGCCTCTGCCGACGAGCCCGGCGCCGCCACGAAGTTCCTCGACATCGTGATTCTCTCCGCCCTGGAGGTGGACGTCAACTTCAACGTCAACGTGCTCGTGGGTAGCGACGGTATCATCCGTGGCGCCATCGGTGGCCACCCCGACACCGCTGCCGACTCTGCCCTGAGCATCGTCGTCTGCCCGTTGCTTCGCGGCCGCATCCCGTGTGTCGTCAATGAGGTGACCAACCTCATCACGCCGGGATCCACCGTCGATGTCGTCGTGACGGAGTATGGCGTGGCCGTCAATCCGCGCCGTCCGGATCTCGCCGAGCGCATGCAGGCTGCCGGCCTCAAGCTCGTCACCCTGGAGAGCCTCCGCGACCGTGCCCTCCGTGTCATCGGCACGCCCGCCCCGCTGCCCTTCGGCGACAAGGTGGTCGGTGTGGTGATGAACCGCAACGGCGAGGTGATGGATGTCATCAAGAACATCAAGGACTAATCCTTCATACAAAATAGGAGAAGATGGCGATTGGCCTGCCCTGGTGCATGGCCAATCCCTCTCCTCCCTTATTGATTTTAAAAAAAACAACCATACGTTGATGGAAATCACGCTCGAACAGTTATTGAAGAGCCGCGACCAGCGATGGGACAGGGAGAGGCGCCTTTTGCAGGAGTTTCCTGGCCAGACGCTTGTCGTGCTGACCGTCGTCATGCCGGGCCGCGTCAAGCGCAATGCCCACACGCGCGTCATCGCCCGTGCTGCCGAGGCTGCCGTCCAGGCCTTCCTGGGTCCGAAAGTGGTGCTTCGCTACACCAACGACGCGCCGACGGGCTACGAGGCCTATTGGATCGTGCGTGCCGAGGCGCGCAGCGTGAAGCGGCAGATGTGCGGCATCGAGGATTTCCATCCCCTGGGTCGGCTTTTTGACCTCGATGTCATCCAGTCCGACGCCACCCCTCTCTCGCGCACCGATGTCGGCTTCGCGCCGCGCCGCTGCCTGCTCTGCGATCAGGAGGCCCGCTGGTGCATGCGCAATCATACCCACACGCAGGAGGAGATCCTCCAGCGCATCGACGAGATGGTGAGAGAGTTTAACGCTGAAAACTGACGCTTATGTATGCCGACTACGAGATAAGAGAAGTGCCCATCGGTTATGGACCAGCTCGCCGCAAGGTGGAGGAGTTTCTCGGAAAGCGCACCTTGCGACTCGACAAGGTCGATTACTACGAGGCCATCTACCCCTGTGGTGGCGACGAGATGCTGGCCGTCGGTGGCCTCTTGGGCGACGCCATCCGTTGCATCGCCGTCAAGGAGGGCATGGAGGACGAGCACCTGGCCAACCGCTTGGTGTCCCATCTGATGGTCATCGTGCAGCGTCGGGGCTACCCCACGGTGAAAGTCTTCACCAAACCCAGCAACAAAGCCGTTTTCGAGAGCCTGGCCTTCGAGACCCTGGCCGAGACCGACAGCGTGGTCTTCATGGAGAACGGACAGATGCCGTTGCGGGACTATCTGCTGAGCCTGGAGCGGCTGGCACGCCCCGGCAAGTCGGGCGTGATCGTGATGAACTGCAACCCCTTCACCCGCGGCCACCGCTACCTCATCGAGGAGGCTTCCAAGCAAGTGGACAACCTATACGTTATTCCCCTCAAGGAGAATAATCGCAACTTCAACTACGAGGAGCGGCGCGAGATGATCCGTCTCGGCACCGCCGACCTCGCCAATGTGACCGTCTGCGAAGGCAGCGCCTATGCCATCTCCCAGGCCACATTCCCCACCTATTTCCTCAAGCAGCTCGACAAGGCTTCGGAGAATCAGATCGAACTGGATCTCCAGATCTTTGCCCGCTACCTGGCCCCCGCCCTGGGCGCCACGGTGCGCTTCGTCGGCACCGAGCCCTTCGACCCGCTGACGCGCCGCTACAACGAGATGATGACCGAGCTGCTGCCGAAGAGCGGCATCGAGGTCGTACAGATCGAGCGCAAGGAGCTGGAGGAGAAGCCCATCAGTGCCTCGCGCACCCGGGCCTTCATCGAGAACAACAAGCTCCATGCCGCCATGCAGCTCGTGCCCCCCACGACCCAGCCCTACATCATGGCCAAGTTTGCCGTCGATGCGCTCCAGCAGGAGCTCGACACCACGCCGAAGCCCGGACTGGTTGACAAGGACAATTCCGGGGCCCATACCGACATGGACTATATCCTCATGGAGCGCAGCATCAAGTCGCTGCGCCCGTATTTCGTCCGGCTGGCCCAGCTCGGCCTGTCCGCGGACAAGCTCACCACGGCCGACGTGCAGCGCATAGGCATCGAGGCTGAGGCCGCCATGTTGCGCACCACCCACGGGGTCAACACCCACCGCGGCGCCCTGTTTGCCCTCGGCATCACCGTCGCCGCCGCCATGTGGCTCTACGCCCACGAGGGGCAGGAGGTGCGCAAGGAGCGTCTGCAGCAGATGATCCAGGAGATAGCGGCGGGCTTCCCTCCCTCCGCCGACACCCACGGCGCCGAGGTCGTCGCCAAGGCCCGCGTCAAGGGCGCGCGAGAGAACGCCGTCGAGGGCTATCCCGACCTCTTCGAGACCTGGGGCCCCTACTACCGCAAGCTGCGCGAGGACCCGCACCGCGCCCACCGCACGCTGCTCAAGATCATGTCGATGCTGCAGGACACCAACATCTATTACCGCACGGATGCCGAGACAGCCGAGATCGTACGCCAGTCGAGCGGCCAGTTGCTCCAGCGGTTCTCCGTCAATTCGCTTCGCGAGGCCGACGCTGAGTTCATCCGCCACAACATCTCGCCGGGTGGCTGTGCCGACATGCTCTCGCTGACGATACTCATCAACGCCATCCTCCGATAGGGGCGGGCGCCATTCATATCAAAAACAGAAAATAATAATTCTATTAAATAACAAAAAGTCATTTCTATTATGGTTGAACTGATCAAACATGGAGTGTATCTGCTCGACGGCCAGAAGGTGGTTGAGGATACAACGGGTATGCCCTCGGCCGACGAGGCTCGTGAGAACACCATCACCTACGGCATTCTGCGTGCCCATGACGTCAATGGTGGCAAGGGCAAGGAGATGCACATCCGCTTTGATGCGATGATGTCGCACGACATTACGTACGTAGGTATCATTCAGACGGCTCGCGCCAGCGGCCTGACGAAGTTCCCCCTGCCGTACGCCATGACCAACTGCCACAACTCTTTGTGCGCCGTCGGTGGTACCATCAATGAGGACGACCACGTCTTTGGTCTTTCTGCAGCAAAGAAATACGGCGGCATCTACGTACCCGCCAACCAGGCCGTCATTCACCAGTTTGCCCGCGAGGAGATGGTGAAGTGCGGCAATATGATTCTCGGTTCCGATTCCCACACCCGCTATGGCTCTCTGGGCAACATGGGTGTCGGCGAGGGTGGTGGTGAGCTCGTCAAGCAGCTCCTCCGCAACACCTGGGACATCAATGCCCCGGAGGTGGTCCTCGTTTGGCTTGAGGGCACGCCGCGCCACGGTATTGGTCCCCACGACGTCGCCATCTCGCTTGTCAAGGCCGTCTTCGAGAGCGGCTTTGTCAAGAACAAGGTGCTGGAGTTTGCCGGTCCCGGCGTCGCCAACCTCTCTGTCGATTTCCGCAACGGCATCGACGTGATGACTACCGAGACCACCTGTCTGAGCTCTATCTGGGTGACGGACGAGAAGGTCCGCGAGCACTATGAGCTCCACCGTCGTCCCGAGGCCTACAAGGAGCTGCGCCCGGGCAAGGTGGCCTACTACGACAGCATGGTGCGCATCGACCTCTCCAAGCAGGAGTCTATGATCGCCCTGCCTTACCATCCCTCCAACGCTGTCTCCATCCACGAGCTGCAGGCCGATCCCGAGACCGTGCTGCGCCGTGTGGAGGAAGACACGAAGCGCCGCTTCGGCGACAAGGTGCACCCCGACTTGGTGAGCAAGATCCGCGACGGCAAGGTCTATGCCGACCAGGGCATCATCGCCGGCTGCTCCGGTGGTACCTATGAGAACCTCTGCGAGGCTGCCGCCATCCTGCGCGGCCAGTCTGCCGGCAACGACTACTTCTCTTGCTCGGCCTATCCGCAGTCTTCTCCTGTCTATATCGCTGCCAACCGTGCCGGCGTGACGAGCGACCTCATCGAGGCTGGTGTCGTCATCAAGCCCGCCTTCTGTGGTCCGTGCTTCGGTGCCGGCGACGTGCCTTCCAACAACGGTCTGAGCATCCGCCACACCACGCGCAACTTCCCCAACCGCGAGGGTTCCAAGCCGGGCCAGGGCCAGATCTCCATGGTCGCCCTGATGGATGCCCGCAGCATCGCTGCCTCCGCAGCCAATGGTGGTGTCATCACCGCCGCCACCGACATCGACTACGAGGCCGACTACAAGCCCTACAGCTTCGACGACAAGATCTACGAGCATCGCGTCTATAGAGGCTATGGCAAGGCCGACGCCGAGCAGCCGCTCCGCTACGGTCCCAACATCAAGGACTGGCCCGAGATGTACCCGATGCAGGAGAACATGCTGGTCGAGCTGGCTGCCGTCATCCACGACCCCGTCACGACGACCGACGAGCTGATTCCCTCCGGCGAGACTTCCAGCTACCGTTCCAACCCGCTGCGCCTCTCCGAGTTTGCTCTCTCCCGCCGCGTGCCCGAGTATGTCGGCCGCAGCAAGGAGATCCAGCAGCTGGACCGCGACCGTCGCGCCGGCAAGGCCTCTGACCACATCCTCGCCGCTCTCAAGCAGGTCGGCGCCTCTGTGGAGACCACGTCCTTCGGTTCTTGCGTCTTCGCCAACAAGCCCGGCGACGGTTCTGCCCGCGAGCAGGCTGCCTCTTGCCAGAAGGTGCTCGGTGGCGACGCCAACATCTGCTACGAGTATGCCACGAAGCGCTATCGCAGCAACTGCATCAACTGGGGTATCGTGCCCTTCACCATCAGCAAGGACACCGAGTTCCAGTATGAGGTGGGCGATATGGTCTTCGTGCCCGGCATCCGCCAGGCCATCCTCGACGGCAAGGAGGAGATCGACGCTCAGGTCATCACCAAGAATGGCGTGAAGCCCATCCACCTGCTCTTCCAGAACCTCACCGAGGACGAGCGCACCATCCTGGCCGATGGTTGCCTGATCAACTATTACAAGGAGCACAACAAGTAAACAGCAAAAAATATGTTTGTCTGGCCACGGGCGGGGCGGGCCCCTGTCGGCCCTCCCGCCACGTGCCAGCACGAAGATATCATCAAAGAATCAATCAATTACTAATAAAAAAGTAAATTCCTACAAAGCAATGGAAAAAATTCAGATGACCACCCCTATCGTTGAGATGGACGGTGATGAGATGACCCGAATTCTGTGGAAGATGATCAAGGACGAGCTGATCCTTCCGTTCGTTGACCTCAAGAGCGAGTACTATGACCTCGGTCTTCCCTACCGCGACCAGACCAACGACCAGGTGACGATCGACGCTGCCAATGCCAACAAGAAGTATGGCGTGGCCGTGAAGTGCGCCACGATCACTCCGAACCACCAGCGTATGGACGAGTACAAGCTCCACCAGATGTGGAAGAGCCCCAACGGCACGATTCGTTCCATCCTCGACGGTACGGTGTTCCGCGCTCCGATCCAGCTGCCGAGCATCAAGCCGCAGGTTCGCTCTTGGGAGAAGCCCATCACCATCGCCCGTCACGCCTATGGCGACGTCTATAAAGGCGTAGAGGTGCGCTGCGAAGAGGCTGGCGTTGCCAAGCTCGTCTTCGAGGGCAAGAGCGGCAAGAAGGAAGAGGTTGTTATCCACGAGTTCGACGGTCCGGGCGTCATCCAGGGCATGCACAACGTCGACAAGTCTATCCGTTCCTTCGCTCACGCTTGCTTCACCTACGCGCTCGACGTCCACCAGGATCTCTGGTTCGCTACCAAGGACACGATCTCCAAGAAGTACGACGCTCAGTTCCGCATCATCTTCAACGAGGTCTATGAGGAGTGCTACAAGGAGAAGTTCGAGCAGGCTGGCCTGGAGTATTTCTACACCCTCATCGACGACGCTGTTGCCCGTGTAGTACGCAGCAAGGGCGGCTTCATCTGGGCTTGCAAGAACTACGATGGCGACGTCATGAGTGACATGGTCTCCACCGCCTTCGGTTCTCTCGCCATGATGACCTCTGTCCTCGTCAGCCCCGATGGCAACTACGAGTACGAGGCTGCCCACGGCACCGTCACCCGCCACTACTACAAGTACCTCGCCGGCGAGGAGACTTCCACCAACCCGATCGCTACGATCTTCGCTTGGAGCGGTGCGCTCCGCAAGCGTGGTGAGAAGGACGGCATCCAGGCTCTCGTCAACTTCGGCGACCAGCTGGAGGGCGCTTGCTTCGACACGATGAACAGCGGTATCGTCACCAAGGACCTCGTCAACCTCATGGAGGGCGTCGAGGCCAAGGCTGTCAACTCGCTCGTCTTCATCCAGACCATCCGCAAGCACCTTGAGGAGCGTCTGAGCAAGTAAAAGACGATCTATTGGGATTATAATAAAAATCCGACCCGTCACCAAGGTGTGGCGAGGTCGGATTTTTATTTTCTATGCGCTGACTTCTATCGCTTCACGAGGTGGCCGATCACCTGCTGGCGGTTGTGGCCCGCGCGATAGCCGACGTGTATCCAGCAGGCCTTGCCCCCGGAGGCGGTCTCCCAGATGAGCTGGTCAAACGGGAGGTTGTCCATCATCCAGGCGAACCACTCGCGGCCTGTCTTGACGTCGGGGACAAAAATGTCGGCGGCGTAGCCGCGCGTGTGGTCCGATGTTTTCACGCCCCCGACGGCGGCGTTGAGCCGTGGCGAGCGGTAGCCGCTGTTGATGCGGACGGCATGGCCGAGGTGGGCGCGCAGCGGCTCCAGGACGTGGAGGCAGAGCTGCTGAAGGTTGCCGACCGCCGAGAGCGGCGGCGTGTTGTCTATGCGCCGCGTGGCGGCGACGAGGGAGGTGGTAAACTCCGTGAGGTTGAAGTGTTCTGATAAGATAATTGACATGTTCTTGATCATTTTTGTTCTTGAAGATTGTTTTGACGACAGTTTTTTGAAGACTGCTTTAAAGATTGCTTAAAGACTGCTTTGAAGACATTTTGAAGACTGCGAAAGCCCGTGAGGGGGAAGTGGGAAAGTGAAAACGTAAGGTGTAAGGTGTAAGGTGTAAGGTTGCAAGGACAGGCTTACACCATTTCTTGACGATACGTTTTTTTATACACTCCTTTTTTGAGCCTCTCGACCATTCCCTGGCGTTCCCATCGACTGAGCATGGTAAACACCCTTCCTCTCTGGACATCGAATCCTCTCACACTAACGGTGGCGCCATAGGCTTCCTCTGTGGTAAACTGACCGGCTAACTTTCGATAGATCGTGTCATTGCTACCCTTTTGGCTGCGGGGAGCGTCAGACGGGGCGTATGTGGCCGCCCGAAACGCCTCCTCGATACGCTCTCGGAAGAAGTAGATGGCGTTGTCGATCATGTAGTCGGCCAGCACGTCGAAAGTGGCGAGCATCTGCGGCGTCTGCTGGCGCTGCAGCAGGTTCTGCCATAGCGTAGGATCGGCTTTCAGTCGTGTCTCAGCCCCTTGCAGCCCGTGGCGCTGGATGAGCAGCTCGGCCACACGACAGAGCATCAGACAGGCCGTCATGCGCATGGCCGTAGGGCAGGTGCGGAAGCGCTGGCGCGCCTTGGTCTTGTCGTCGTTCTCCAGCGTCTCGATGCGGATTCGCTCCAGCCACTGGCGGCCTCGCTTCTCCAGCTTCGGCAGTTCCACGTCGCCGTTCATCAAGGGCAGCAGGTGGGCCACTTGCTGGATCTTCGCCTTGTGATCCTCCGTCAGACGGTAGGGGCTCTCCGCGAGCGCCGAGAAGGTGTTGTCGGGCGTGCGGGCCACGGCCACACGGCTCTGAAAACCGTCGGTATAGTTGGTGATGACACGGTAGAGGGCGTCGGGCGTGCCACACATCACGACGTTCCACAACAACTTCTCTATGTGGACGTTGACGGCGTCCGCCGATTTCGCCTCGCGGTCGTAGGGCGTGCCGTCGTAGGCCTGGCGCAGCATCACGGAGAAGTCACACATCGCCGTGCGCCATTTCTGCGCCACGGTATCGGCCTCGGGCGTGAAGGAAAAAGCGTGCTTGCCCTGGGTGTTGGCCAATCGGTCGGCGAGGTTGGCCACGGTGTTGTTGAGGGTCAGGTAGCGCACGGGATATTTCGGATCCTCGGGCTGCTCCTTCTTGTTCTTGGCCGCCCGCTTCCGCGCGCGCCATTCCTCTTCGGCCTCCAAGTAGCCTTTATCGACCATCTTTACTTCCGAGAGCCAAGCGGAGATGATCGGGTCGATACTGCCCTTGCCCGAGGCGAAGTCGCCAGCAATGTAGCTGATGAGGTTGAGCTGCGAGGGGTTGCCGTGGATATCGACGCGCACGCCCGTGGCGAGCATGCCGATGGCCGGCGTGATGGCGAAGATGGCGGGCATGGCGAGGTGCGGGCCCACGGCGCTGATACTCTCCCTCACGCCCTGCGGCATTTTTGGCAGCGCGTCGTAGTAGTAGAGGTCGTCCTGGAGCAGGGCGTCTTCCTCCTCGGCCTCCTCCCGGGCCTCGGCCCTCATGTCCTGGCGCACGGCCGTCAGCACGTCCTTCAGTCGTTTCGGCATCTGCGTCTTCTTCTCGCCCAGGGCCGATCGGATGCAAGCCATTTTCTCCGCCTCGGGAAATCCGTCGTAGCAGGGGATGATGCGGTCCAGCAGCTGCGGGTCGGAGTCGCAGATGTTGCGGAGGTTGACGGCCAACTCGAAGGTCAGCGTGTTGCGGTTGGACCGTATGGGGTGCTCGCCGTCGTTGTAGAAGGCCCACCATTTCTCGATGATGCGATCGTAGGGAATGCCCTTGTAGCACAAAGGGCCCTCCGCTTCGCTTGCTTCCTCGTCCGTCGTTTCGCCTTGGCTCTTGCTCGTCTTGGCCTCCTCCGTCTTAGTCTCGTCGTCGTTTTGTTCAGTCGTTTCAGAGGCCGTCTCAGAGGCCGTAAAAGTAGCCTTCTCGTTCGTGAAAGAAGCCTCTGAGCCCGTGGAAGTAGTATCCAAACCCGTGAACGATTCACACTCCGCGTTGTCGAAAAGGTCCTCATGGAGGTAGAGCAGGTCCTCGCTGGTGGTGGCGAAGAAGACGCGAGTAATGTCTTTCGCCCCAGCGTCGTACTCCACGCCCAGCAGGTCTGAGGCCCAGCGCAGGTTGGCCTCCTGGTCCATCTCGGGATGGCGGCGGAAGACGACGTGGAGGCCGCCTCCGCGCGCGCTGCGCTCCAGCATCAGCAGCCCCAGTTCGTCCTTCTTCTCAATGGCCGTAGCGGCGACCAGATTCACCTCGTCAACGCTCAGGTGGTCGATGTCCATGCCGACCGACTTGCTCAGCCGCTTGGCGCCTTTGAGGCAACCGTCCTCCGTGGGCAAGCAGGAGTAGTTGAACTGCACCAACTTGCGCTTCGCCGCCGAGACGTCGGTCTCGGGCTTCGGATGGCGAATCGTTTCCACCCAGCGCTGCTGCGCCTGGCTGTCGCGATAGCGACGGTATGCCTCCTCGGTCGTCACGGCCTCCATCATCTTGTGGCCCTGCTGATAATATATCAAGTGTACACTCATGATTGTTTCTTCCTCCCTTCTTTTACTTCGTCAGTTGATATTCGAGCAGGGCGTCGATGGCGTCCTGCGCCTCGTCCATGATGGCCTGGGCTATGACCACGTTCTCCGTGCGAAAAAACTTCAAGGTCAGTTGTACTGCGTCGTCCTGGGTCCTGCTGATGCGCCCGTGGGCCAACTTCCTGATGAGCACGCTACGGCTCTTCACCTTGGGCCGCACGACGAAGTCGAACGTCCCGTCGCTCATCTGCTGGCCCACGCCCGCCTTGCGAAAACTCTCCACGGCCTGCGGCACGGGTGCGTCGGGCGAAAAAAGAAAATACTTGCGGTCGTCGTAGTAAGCCTGTCCGCCGATCTGTACATGCTGGCAATGGTCGCCATGGTTCTGATTGCTGTTGATGTTCTTATTATTCTTATTCATAGCTGTATAGTTTTTTATCCTCAAATGGAGGGATGCAAACGTTGTATCGTGTTGTTTCGATGCAGCTTGCTGAGTAGGGAAAACAACTAAAACAACTTTTACAACGAGTAACAACGCTTCGCGGACGAAATTCCTCGATACTGCCTGCTGAGTAGGGAAAACAACTAAAACAACTTTTACAACAAGTAACAACTCTTTCGTTAAGCCATGCGCAGAGCTGAGCTTGCTCAAGTTATGCCATGGCGAGAAAGAGTGCCATGAAATGGAACAGCTTCGCGAGGACAAAACACGCTACGCGTGTATACAATCCTTCTGCAAGGTAAACAACCTAAACAACAGCTTCGCCATGTTGCAACTGCTTTTCCTGCAATGGGTAACTTGGTTGTAAAATATTGCAAATGTTGTATTTGTTGTCTTTTCTTACTTCCCTTTCTTGTCCTTTGTTATTATCCTAACCCTTCATTTTCGGATGGTTCTTTTTGTGCGAGAAGAGACGTGGATTGTTGCGCGCTTTACCATGGAATATCCTCCTCGTACTCAACTCAGATTTTTATTTTTTTACTTTTCCTGTTCACTAAATTGGCCCTTGGGCCAATCCTATTAATGATAGATTAACGTTTCGGTTAACGATGATTAATGTTAAAATAAATCACCGATTTATGTTCCGATTAACGATGATTCATGTTAAAACAAATCACCGATTCAGTCGATGGATGTCCGCTACGAGGATGTCCTGGTAATGGCGGCCCTCATACTCGTTGACCGTGAAGCGGAGGCTGACGGCCACCAGCTCGTCCTGGGAGAAGCGGCAGGTAGCCGCGTTGCCCAGCATCGTGCAGGCATACTGGTCGGCGTACTTCCCGCCCAGCTCCTGCAGCAGGATGTTGCACTTCTTCACCTGTCCCGTCTCGCTCTTCTGACTCTGCACAGCGAAGGCCTCGCCCTGCTGCACCACTCTCATGATTTTTGCTTCCATAACGCTCTTCTTACTTTTCCTTTTTACTACAATTCATGCTGAGGCTAAACAAAAACCTCCAAACCGTGAAACTGAAATACATACTCATAACGCTCGTTTTACGTCGCGCCTTTTCGCGACCCTTTTGTTCTTGAACTGTTACTTTGCCAGCTGGCGGCGCAAGAGGCGAGACGGCGCAATGAGGGCTATAAAAGACCAGCACCGTCAGTGGGCCTCGTTGGTCTCAACTGACGGTGCAAAGGTATGGGAATCTTTCGTGCCCGACGAATTTCTGAGGGTCGGGGGAAAGTTAGAGAAAGTTTTGGGGAAAGAAGTCCACTTTTTCACCCCTTTTTGGGCCCTTTGGAGAAAGTTTGGGGAAAGTTAGAGAAAGTTTGGGGAAAGTTTTAGCCCCTCCCTTTTCCTACACAGATAGCTTCTTGCGGAAGCGATGGGCTATCTCCCGATACGCCTGAAAGCGTCCATTGCCAGCAGGAGAGTCGTTCTCGTCCCATAGGCAGACGGGCTTTCTGAAGCTCAACACGTTGAGTTTCGCCAGGTCCTTGACGTCGAGATCGGGAGCCTCCTCGCCCATGATCTCGGACAGAAGGTCGATAAACTCGCCGAGGCCGCCGACGACCCGCAGGTCGCGCAGCACGGCAAAGACGGCAAACCAGTGGCGCTTGTACTGGATATGCTCGCGGATCTGGCTCAGCGCGTAGGCGATGGCCCGCTCCGAGAGCTGCGTTGGCGCGCTCTGCTTGGCCCTCTTCACCGCCCTGATACAGGTCGCAGGGTCGCCCAGCGGGTGCTCGTGGATGATCGTCTGCACCACGCCAAAGATGCGACACTCGTGCGTCTCGTCGATGCGCATGGCCTGGTATTTGTCGTTGCCTGGCGTGAGCCACTTCGACCCGTCCTCGTCCTCGAAGTAGGTCTTGACGGTAGGGCCGCCGTCGTAGTGGGCCACGACGATCTCGCCCGAGCGCGCCACGTCCTGCGTCCTCACCAGCAGGCGGTCGCCCTCGTGGAGGTCGTAGTCGCGCATGCTGTCGCCCTGGACGACGACCAGCCAGCATTTGCCCGATACGTACTCCATCGGGATCGATCCCGTCTCGTGGGGGTTGTCGCCGTACTCGTCGGGAACGCCCGCACGCACGCAGCCGCACAGGGGCACCTCGACCATCTCCTTCACTTCCTCTGCTGCCCAGCCCTGCTGGCGCATGAGGTCCACAAATTCGTCTTTTTTCATGATGTTCTTTTTATTTGTTTTGCTTTTCATGACCTGGTATTCTATCGAATCCAAGTTAGAGTTGTTTCTGAGCGCAAAGGTACGGAGCTTTTTCGACATGACCAAAAGTTGTGCGTTATATTTTTTGTGTCTTTGCATAAGACAATACCTCCCCCCAAAAAAAGACGAGGGCAACCTCAGAAGGCATACCCTCGTCTATAGATATTGAATGTTTAGGATTGAACGACAATCCCTATTTTACACAAGACTTCTTTCTTACTAGTTCCAGTCCTCCTCTTCCTCTTCCTCATAGTCCTCATAGCGGCGAACGCCGCAAGCGCCGGGATGGTTCACTGTTCCACCGATACCTAACGCGCTGCCACTCATCAGCGGCTGCTCCGATTCGATGACATACGATAGGGGCTTTACATAATTTTCTCTTTTCTCTTTCATATTACTTTGTTATTTTACGATTATCTTACGTCCATTCTTGATATACACGCCCTTGGGCAGACCCTCGGTAGTGTTGCCTACCACTACACCCTGCAGGTTGTAAACCTTGCCCGATGCGTTGGCTGCATCATCTACAAGATCCGTGATGCCAGTAGGCTCGTCCTCACCGATCACGCAGATCTTGGCTTTGCTGGCGCCACCGTTGGCAGGCTCGATATAACTCATGTCACCTCTGTCCTGGATGGTCATATAGTATCTGAGCGGCTGGATATAAGCTTCGGGGTGAATATTATAGACAAAGCTGTTCTGCTTAGAGTTGAGATAATATCCATGCTTGGCTGCAATGTAGGTATTCTCCATCACGGGATGGAAGGTATAGAGCTCTGTGGTAGAACTGCAGTCCTTTGAAGTCACATTGCTCTTATAGTCAACCTCACCTACGGCGAGCGTCTGCTTGCCCGTAGCCTTGGCCTTGATCAGACAGGGGAAGAAAGCCACTATCTTGTCGCCAGCCTTCATCTTCTTGTATGAGATGGCAGGACTGCCGTTGCCATTTTCCAACGCGATGGCGTAGAGCGTTGCAAACTCGAAATCCTTCAGCATTTTTTCGGTCAACGTAAAGTCGAAAGGCACGAAGAATGCGTTCCAGCCAGTGTTGGTATAGTTCTTGGTCAGCGTAGTGTTCACGCCCTTCACACCAGCCTCGGGCACCCATATCTTGTTGACCTCATCCATATCTATAGCTATGCTTTGGCCAGCCTGTGCTATTTCCTTGGACTCGTAATCATAGACCACCAGTACGACATTGCCAAAATAGGAGACAGTGTAAGTGCCGTCAGCGTTGGGCGTAGTGGTATATCCTGAAGAACAGTACTTTGACACATCGCTGCTATACTTGCCGCCCTCGATGTTGAGAGTCACCGTCTTGCCTTCCGTAGGCTGGGCATCAATCAGCACAGCATCACCCGCGGCGGTAATGGTACCACCCGTGATGGTAGCTGTCACGTCGCCATAGGGCGCGCAGAAGTTGAGAGCGGCCTTGTCCGGATCGCCTGTACCTTCTCCCCACTTGCCTGTGTTGCCCTTGCCCTTGCTGGTCATGATTCCACCTTTGACCACAAGATTACCTCTCTTCATGTCAATAGCACCACCCGCACCATATACTACAGCGCCGCTATCGATAGTGAGCGTGCCAGACTGCGGATGACTGATGGCATAGCTGCTTGTAGAGACCAGCGTGCCACCATTGATAGTGATGGTGGGGCTTTGGTCCTCATCGTTGCTGCCGTTTATTGCATACCATCCACTCTCTATCGTACCACTATTGATAATAACCTTACTGTTATAATATGCACCGATAACAAACTGATGATTGCCGGCAGGAACGGAGTTGATATGGCCGCTCTCCATCACAAACTCGCCACCATTATTTACTTCTACCAATGGCTTGTCATAGACACCATCCTGATACGGAGTCTCTGCATAGATCTTACCCGTGCTGTTCTCCTTGGAGTCCTTAAGAGTAAGTATGCCCGATACACAAATGTTTTTATGATCGGCATTTGCACCCTTGATAGAATGACCGTTCATATCAAGGACTATATTCAGCCACTTGTGTACCTCGAGGTTGCTGCCCGTAGTCAGGTCTACATCATTGATCAACGTCACGGTCTGTCCTGCTTTTGCTGCATCTGCGGCGGCTTGCAGCGTGGCATACCCCTTGGTTCCAATCTGCGCCACATTCTGCGCCACACTCAGCGTCGCGCAACTTACCGTCATCAGCAGCATGGCGAGAAATTTGTGTAATGTTAAGTTTCTCATTTGTTTAATTGTTTATGTGTTGGAATGTCTCCTCTGCATCCCGATTAGAGATTGATTTAGACAGTTAATATCAGCAAGCGAGGTCACTTAAGACCGAAGGAGACGATGAATACCCATCCCCCCATTGAACTTTATTTATACACCTCTCTCTCTTCCCTTAGGCCGCGGGAGTAAGGTATGAAGTCGCTGGGGCTGAGCACCATACCGACTTAGCAATCTACGCTTGTCATGAGCGCGATAGAGCGTTCTAATGAGCGCAAAATTAAAAAGAACTTTTTTTATCAATTCATTTACCCCCCCCCATCGTTTACATTGTTTAACGCTACAGCCGCATATTTATCCTTTGTTAGCGCGGCAATCATCCCCAATAGACGTAGCAAAGGGAGAGACGCGACCAGCATCATCGCCCTCACGTACACGGCTATCTCTATGCATATCGAAATACTTTAAATATGGCAAATCGTGATTTGAACAGGCTGAAAAGTTGTGCTTGCAGAGAAAAACGGACTAACCGTTGGCTGGCTGCGTTAAAATCCATATTTGGCAAGCAGATTTTGAAGAAAAATAATTGGAGCAATCAAATAAAGCCGTATTTTTGCAGCACTAGAATCCGCCACGCTTCCCATAGAACAGCGTACCAGGGCGGAACTTTTTGTTTATATGCGTATGGAATATATGTTGTAAAAGTTGTTTTGGTTGTTTTCCTTATCGCCCTTAACACTTGCGCTGCTCCATGCGTCACTCGAAATGTCGGATGGACCAAACTTTATATATTGTTTGCCAAGCTCTTTTTACTTGGTCATAAGTCAATCCCGATTGTGAATTGAGGGTTTGGCTTATCAGACGACTTTTCTCCTCTAACTGTAATTCCCGGTCTATCATGTCAGCGTAATATGCCAGTTGCTCTTGGGTTAAGAGACTCGCTAAATCATTAGCCAACCAATAGGCACCTGCAACATATTCATCAAAATCTTCCCAGTCATATACTTCTGGGTACACATTTCTTTCTAAGTTTGCCATAAAATAGTTGTCCAAAATGAACGACATGTCCTCGGCGTCCTTACTTGTGGTCAGATGCCTGTCCATCCAAGCGTTGAATTTCAACAGGAACAGACCATGTAAAGAAGCTATTTTTACCGTGAACCTGTCGTCTATGCTAACCTTTATAGCATCCGAAAGCACTTCGTCGAAACCTTTTACCGACATGGCAATCGTTTCTTCGGGTGGCCAATAGATGTTGTCGTCTTCCTTGGCAACATATCCGTATGGCACAATGTCTATCTCATAGTCGGCATGATAGAAGCGTTGGTGTTTTGTCTTGTCTTTCTTAAAACCATCCGCTATCAGACAATTCTTGATCTTGTCAAACTCCTGCCAATTAGGAACTGCTATCGCCAAGTCCAAGTCTCTTGTCTTTCTGCTTGACGATATGCCCGCCATCTGTTGCATGATGATATCTCTGGCAGTGGCTCCTATGATATAAAAGTCATGCTCCATTTTGCAAAAGCTGCCTGCAAGTTTCTCCAGCAAATCCACAAGGAATGGATTGTTTATCTTTTCACTCGAAATCTTTAAGCTCATTCTCTAATATACGCTGCGCAGCCTCCAAACAGCGGCTATTGCCACTGCCCATCAAGTCTGCATAGATTAATATGGCAGGAACCGTCTTGTTGTCAGTTTCCTCGTTCCAAAATTTTTTGTATAAATGTATTTCCCCATTGAGGTCTTGTTTGACCGCACCAGTCCGCATCAGATGTGCGGCAGGTGATTTCGTATATATATCGAAACTTCCTGGCTGCAAGTATCCGTCTGCCAAGTTTGCAGCAGGCTCTCCTCCCCATGCCATGCCTTGTGGCAACGCAATGTCTTGCCAGTTGTTTCTTTTCTCTTCTGTTCTAAATGACATCGTGTCCATCAGAAGTTTTGGTTTCAGCACCTCATTGTAATTGCTTACCCACAAGTCAAGAAGCTGCTTCTTGTCTTTTAGGGAACGGCCATTTTGAGTGTTGAATACAAAACCACGTCTCGCAAGTTCATCCAAGACGTTTTTCACACTTCCCAAAGACACATTAGTTTGCTCTTTTATCTCTCGATAGGGGTTGTTTACATTCTCTGCATTTTGCAACAGATAAAAGACAACTTTCAATCCTGCTTCTTGGAATACAGGATATGTCTTTGTCTGTGGTTCGGGACTTTTTCTGCCTTGGTTGGATATTTGGAAAATCATTTTCCCCCTTTTCGTACATCTGACAAGACAGTTGCCTGCACAATCAAGATAGTTGATGCTTCTATTTGCCAATTCTGTCGCCAACCGTGGTGTGACATATCGCGTGACAAGCAGGATCTGATGCTTGCCATCATTCACAGCTTGCATCGCTGCCAATGTTGGGTTCAGTGTGGTCTTGGTTATGTTTTCCTTAATATAGCATACAAAATCAATACCCATAATATTGAGTATAGCATCATATTCTCTGTCACTGTTTCTGTCGGCAGAGGTTAATGTCACGACATCATCCACAGGAAGGCTTGCTTTAAGGGCTTCCAGTGCTTGATTTATTATGATACTATTTTCCTTCATTTTTCTTTGCTTGTTCAATGATGTGGTCATGTTCAATGTGATTGAACACCGCAAAGATAATGAACAAGGTTTGGACAAAAGAACTTTTGTTTGATATTTTAATAATGTTTAATACTATTTGACAAGAAAATGACATGAGCAACAAGTACAACGAAAAACAACGCGATAGCGACTGCCGCGCCCCTGTTTTGCCCTCGCCGATGCAGTCTCCGACCCCGCAAAATACGCGTTTTTGTGTGAATCCAATGCGCTTTCCCCTGTTTTTTGAGCGGAGAAGAGGGTGGGGGAAGGAGGTTTTTTGTTAACGAAGGTGAACACGCGGGCGGACGAGAGGCGGCGCGCGGGCTTGCGGCGGGCATGTCTTTTTGATTGCAATATGCTGAGTAGCAGTTGTTTGCATGGTGGTTGAGGGCTGTTGATGGATGTTGATGGCGTTGGGGGAATTGTTACATGTTACATGTTACATTAAGCGTTCGCGCAATTCACGGAAGGGGGTGAAAAATAGGCCAAAGAATAGTATATATAAATAATATATTATTTATATATACTATTCTTTGAGCCCGACAATGCCCAAGTGGATTTCGCTTAACGTAACATGTAACATGTAACATTGTAACATTGTAACATGATGGGCTTCCTCTCTTCTCCCCATTTGTCCGCTCTGCACAAAGAATAGATTGTAAAGATAGTTTTAAGCGGAAGCAGGAGGTTCACATAGCTTTGCTATGTGCCTATTTTGCTGCAATGAAAAAAAGTTGGAAAATATTTGTGATTTTATTTGGTGGTATCAAAAAATCTCCGTACCTTTGCTTCATCGATTGAGACCTGCGGAACAAACCCATAGAGGGCCCGCGACGGGCCACTCTTACGACAGGGGCGAAGGATAAACAACTATCGGCGCCGGTCCTAAGCTACCATCGGCAAGGTCTCTGTTTTCGAGCAAGGCCCTCGCTCCTGAGCGAGCAAAGAAAGAGAAAGCCAGGAGAGCAAAAGAGAGGGCCAAGAGAGAGTTAAAACCCAATTTTCAACACCTTAAAACCTTAAGAGCAATGATTAATTACAGCATCACGGCACGAGCCGTCAACCCGAATATCTTCGAGATCAACCAGGCCAAGACGCGTATCAACCA
>OFMN01001027.1_pt1 | contig 20903 bp, 19 predicted proteins | sample 1541791 | NCBI WGS metagenome assembly OFMN01 (sample SAMN04209248, study PRJEB22552) | human gut metagenome | biome: gut; material: feces | host: Homo sapiens | place: USA: Oklahoma
TGAAATGCATGTTCGGCATTTACAAGATGGACGAGGGCGAGATCGAATACGAAGGGGAGAAAGCCAACATCCCCAACCCTCTGGAAGCACTGAACCGCGGCATCGCGATGGTGCACCAGGAGCTGCAGCCCATTCCGGCCCGTACCGTGGCCGAGAATATCTGGCTGGGCCGCTACCCCACCAAAAAGGCAGGCCCCATCACCATTGTGGACCATGCCAAAATGTATAAGGACACCGATGCCCTGCTGAAAAAGCTGAAGCTGGACATCAACTCCCACGCAAAGCTGGGCTCGCTGAGCATTGCACAGATGCAGATGGTGGAAATTGCAAAGGCAGTCTCCGCCAACTGTAAGGTGCTGATCCTGGACGAGCCCACCTCCTCGCTGACGGCCAACGAAGTCGAATCGCTGTTCCGCATCATGCGGGAGCTGAAAGAGCAGGGCGTGGCACTGGTCTACATCAGCCACAAGATGGACGAGATCAAGGTCATCGCCGACGAAGTCACCATCATGCGCGATGGCCAGTACATCGGCAAGTGGGAAGTGGCCAACATGACCAAGGAGCAGATCATCGCCAAGATGGTCGGCCGTGAGCTGTCCAACCTGTATCCCCCGCTGGAGAACCACCCCTCTGACGAGGTCATGATGAAAGTGGAAGATTTCACTTCCATCCATCCGCGCTCGTTCCGCCACTGCAGCTTTGAGCTGAAGAAAGGCGAGATCCTGGGCGTGGCAGGTCTGGTGGGTGCCCAGCGTACCGAGCTGATGGAGGGCATCTTCGGCCTGCGTGCCCACACCTCCGGCAGGGTGTGGATCAAGGGCGAAGAGGTCAACATCCGGCAGCCCCGCGACGCCATCCGGAAGAGCGTGGCTCTGCTGACGGAAGACCGCCGTGCAACGGGCATCATGGGCGTGCTGAGCGTGGCCGATAATATCTCCATTGCATCGCTGGACGCTCTGCGCAAGGGCCCCATCATGCTGGACGACAAGAAGATCCTTGACCTGGTGGCTACCAACAAAGAAAAGATGGCCATTAAGGTGCCCAGCCCCAAGACCGCCATCAAGAGCCTTTCCGGCGGCAACCAGCAGAAAGTGCTGATCGCCCGCTGGCTGGCCAACAACCCGGACGTGCTCATCCTGGACGAGCCCACCCGCGGCATCGACGTTGGCGCGAAATATGAAATTTACTGCATCATTGCAGACTTGGCAAAGCAGGGCAAGAGCATCATCATGATCTCCTCCGAAATGAGCGAGATCATCGGCATGTCCAACCGTGTCATGGTCATGTGCGATGGACGCATCACCGGCTTTATCGACGGCAAGGATGCAACGCAGGAAAACATCATGGCTCTGGCCACCCAGTTCGAGACCGCACCGGAAGCGGCAGCGGCCAATCAGTAAACAAGGAGGCTGTCTATTGTGGAAGCTACCAAGAAAGTAAGCGGCAAGTCCGCTAAGAAATGGCTGAGTGAAAACGCCATTATCGTCCTGATGCTCGCGGTGTCCCTCATCGTCGGCATCATCCACCCCAACTTCTTTGCAGTTGCAAACCTGATCAACCTGTTCAAGAACGTGTCCATCCGCTACATCATCGCGCTGGGCATCTCCGGCTGCTTGATCACCACCGGCAACGACCTGTCCGCAGGCCGTCTGGCTGGTTTTGCTGCCTGCCTGGCCTGCATCTTTGCGCAGACCGAGGGCGCGGCCGGTAAGTTCTACCCCAATCTGCCCACCCTGCCCACCCCGGTGGTCTTCATTTTGGTCATCGCCATCTGCGCCATTGTGGGTCTGGCCAACGGCCTGGTCGTCAGCTACCTGAAAGTCCAGCCCTTTATCGCAACCCTGGGTATGCAGCAGGTCGTCTACGGTATCTGCCTGGTCTACACCGGCGGTACCCCCATCGGCTCCCTGAACAAGGACTTCACCTCTCTGGCCTCCAACACCATCGTCGGCGTCCCTGTCCTGATCTGGATCGCCCTGATCGTGGCTGCCTGCTTCTGGTTCCTGTACAACAAGACCCGCCACGGCAAGTACATGTACGCCATCGGCGGCAACGAGGCTGCTGCTGAGGTGGCCGGTGTCAACGTGCACGCTACCAAGATCCGCATCTACATTCTGGCCTCCTGCATGTTCGGTCTGGCAGGCTGCCTGCTGGCTGCAAAGTCCGGCGGCGCGTCCGTCAACACTGCAATGGGCTATGAGCTGGACGCCATCGCGGCTTCCACCATCGGCGGCGTTTCCACCACCGGCGGTGTCGGCACTGTCCCCGGCATCCTGGTCGGCGTGCTGGTCTTCGAGCTGATGAAAGTTGCTCTGCAGTTCATGAACGTCAACTCTTCTTACACCTACATTGTCCAGGGCCTTGTCATCATCGTGGCTGTCGCCATTGATATCCGCAAGTATCTGGCAAAGAAGTAACCCCAAAGAGAGCGCCTATCGGGCCGCCTGCTGGTAAAGTGGGCGGCCCACTTTTTTTGTTCAAAACCCTATGCTATAATAAGAAAAAACAGAACGGAGAACAGACCTATGGAAGAAAAGACCACCCCCACCCGCGAGGAAGAGCTGGCCCGGCGGGAGGCCCTGCTGGCCCAGCGGGAAGCCCAGCTGGAAAAAGAGCAGGCCGCCTTTGAGGCCGCCAAAGCCCAGGGTGAAACCCGCAAAAAGAAACTGCTGGACAACAACGACCCTGATTTCGTCAACCCGAAAGAAAAGCTCTACGATAAGTTCCCCCTGACCGTCCACCAGATGGATTTGATCATCGGGGTGCTGTTTGCCCTCATCCTCCTGTTTCTGGTGCTGGGCTTTACCCACACCAGCTTTTTTGGCCTCTTCGGCGGCTGAATCCTGATTGCGTTTCATGCGATGGACGCGTATCATAGGCAATGCGCAAAAGGGGCGTTGACGGCTTCCGGGTGCTGCAATCAGAGGAAAAGGAAAAGTATCAAACCATTATGCTGCAAATTACATTAGATATGTACCAGACCCTCGCCGCCGCGGTGGTGGTACTGGCACTGGGCCGTTTCCTGCGGGGCAGGGTGCGGCTGCTGGAGCGGTTCTGCATCCCGGCTCCGGTCATCGGCGGCGTGCTGTTCGCCATTTTTACCTGCGTGTGCTATGGAACGGGCATTGCAGAGTTCGCCTTTGATGATATTCTAAAAGAAGTCTGCATGGTCTTCTTCTTCACGTCGGTGGGCTTTCAGGCCAACCTCAAGGTGCTGCGGAGCGGCGGCACGGAGATGATCGTGTTTCTGGTGCTGGTCATCGGCCTCATCGTGGGGCAGAACTTTGTAGCCATCGGGCTTTCCAAAGTGCTGGGCATCTCGCCGCTGGTGGGCCTGTGCACGGGCTCTATCCCGATGGTAGGCGGTCACGGCACCGCAGGCGCGTTTGGCCCCATGCTGGAGGGCTTTGGGGTGCGGGGAGCGACCACGCTCTGCACTGCGGCGGCCACCTACGGCCTGATCGCGGGCAGCATGATGGGCGGCCCGGTGGGCAAGACCCTCATCGAAAAGCATGACCTGCTCAAGACCGTGGTGCCTGAGGACGACAGCCTGCTGGTGGAGGATGAGATCAAGCATGAGCGCCACGCCAGTATGTACCCCCCGGCCACGTTCCAGATCATCCTTGCCATGGGCATCGGCACCATCGTTTCCAAGCTGCTTTCCCTCACGGGCATGATGTTCCCTGTCTACATCGGGGCCATGATCGCGGCGGCCTGCATCCGCAATATCGGCGAGTACAGCGGAGCCTATGTGGTGTATATGGGCGAGATCAACGACATCGGTGGTATCAGCCTTTCGCTCTTCCTGGGCATGGCCATGATCACCCTCAAGCTCTGGCAGCTGGCCGACCTGGCGGGCCCGCTGGTGGTGCTGCTGGCCGGGCAGACGGTGTTCATCCTGCTGTATGTGGTGCTGGTAGTCTTCAACGTCATGGGCCGCGATTACGACGCCGCGGTACTGGTGTCCGGCACCTGCGGTTTCGGTATGGGGGCCACCCCCAACGCCATGGCCAACATGCAGGTGGTCTGCGAGAAGTACGCCCCCTCCATCAAGGCGTACCTTATCGTCCCGCTGGTGGGCAGTCTGTTTGCGGATTTTTTGAACAGCCTGGCCATCACCCTGTTCATCAACCTGATCTGAGCAATGCCGAGAGGAGGCGTTCCACGCAATGAAACACGAGCTGCGTCGCCGCTGTGTCCGCTGGCTGGAAAAGCACTGGAAGCAGCATGAGCCGGAGGAGCATCACCTGTATCTTTATGACCGGAACGAGACGGTGGCGGTGCCGGAGTTCCACACCGGCAAGGTCAAGCACTCGCCGGAGCATGAGGAGCAGGGAGAGGTGATCCACTACGATAACGTGGCCATCCCGGAGATCCATCTTCCCCACAAAAAATAAGCAAAACAAAAATGCCATCGTCGCAAGACGATGGCATTTTTTATGCTGCTGGAAAGCTTGTGGGAAACAGCTTACAGCAGGACGTATTTCAGGATGAACAGAACGGTCAGCACATACATCAGGGGGCTGATCTTCTTCTCGCTAGCCTTGCCGGTGATGACGTTGAGCAGGGTCCAGGAGATGACGCCGATGGCAATGCCCTCAGAGATGCTGTAGGCGGTGGGCATGGCCAGGATGGTCAGGAACGCGGGGATGCCCTCGCTGGGGTCAGAGAAGTCGATCTTGAGGGCAGAACCCATCATGTAGAAGCCGACGATGACCAGAGCCGGAGCGGTAGCGAAAGAGGGAATGGTGAGGAACAGGGGGCTGAACACCACAGCCAGCAGGAACAGCACGCCGGTGGTCATGCTGGTCAGGCCGGTACGGCCGCCCTCGGTGACGCCGGAAGCGCTCTCCACGAAGGTGGTGGTGGTGGAAGTACCCAGCACGGCACCGGCGCAGGTGGCGATGGAGTCGGCCAGCAGCGCGCCCTTGATGTGGGGCAGCTTGCCGTCCTCATCCAGCATGTCGGCCTTAGAGGCCACGCCGATCAGGGTACCCAGGGTATCGAACAGGTCCACGAAGAGGAACGAGAACATGACAGCGAAGAAGTTCAGGATGCCCACGCCCTTGAAATCGACCTTGAACACCTGGCCAAAGGTCTTGCCCAGGGCGGAGAAGTCAAAGCTGATGAAGGAGGTGGGGATGACGGAGTACATGCCTGCATCCGGGTTGGGGATGTAGATGCCCGCCAGCTCGCAGAGGATGCCCAGCACCCAGGTGATGATAATGCCGTACAGGATGCCGCCCTTGACCTTTTTTACCAGCAGGATGGCCGTGATGACGATGCCGATGAGGGCCAGGATGGCGCCCACGCCCACGCTGTGGAACGTCTCACCCTTGAAGTGCTGGTAGGTGACGAGGGTGGAATCGCTGTTGACGATGAGCTTGGCGTTCTGCAGGCCGACGAATGCCACGAACAGGCCGATGCCGACGCTGACAGCGCTCTTCAACGTCATGGGGATGGCGTTGAAGATGGCCTCACGCACGTTGGTCAGGCTCAGAACGATGAAGATGATACCCTCCACAAAGACGGCCATCAGGGCCAGCTGCCAGCTGTAGCCCATGGTCAGGACAACGGTGTAGGAGAAGTAGGCGTTCAGGCCCATGCCGGGGGCCAGCGCGAACGGGTAGTTGGCCAGCAGAGCCATCAGGGCCGTACCGACGAACGATGCCAGCGAGGTGGCGATCAGGACGGCGTTGGCGTCCATGCCGGAAGCGGACAGGATGCTGGGGTTGACCGCAAGGATGTAGGCCATCGTCATAAAGGTGGTGACACCTGCCATGAGCTCGGTCTTTACATCGGTGTGGTTCTCTTTCAGGTGAAAGATGTTTTCAAGCATGAAAAATTCCTCCTGTGTTTTTTGTTCCCCATTGCCCGCGCGGCAATGGGAAAAGAACAAAGCCTATTGTAGCACGGGCGCAAACAGGTTGTCTATGGACATTGTTAACGAAAAATACACAATTTTGCGGAAACCCACAAAAGAGTACGACTTATTTTGAAGAAAGTGCACAAAATAACAAAGCAAGGGCTTCTTCTCGGCCTGGAGGAGAAGAAGCCCTTGCGATTTTATTCGTTTTCCATCGTGCCGCTGCGCAAAAAGCGGAGCATGGGCGGCACTTCGTAGGCCAGCATGAGGAACCAGCCAAAGGCGTAGCTCCAGGGCAGGGCCTCGATCTCCATGTGGAAATACAGCACCAGCAGTGCGGCGGAGGGCACACGGGCTGCCATGCTCAGCATACTGCTGCGCAGGGTGATCTTCAGATCGCCGATGCCCCGGAAGAAGCCCTGGATGCCGTTGGTCAGCGCGGGCAGGAAGTACATCAGAGAGATAAGCCGCAGGAAACGCGCGCCCAGCTCAATGACCTCCGGCTCCTCGGCAAACATCCGCATGATGCCCTCGGCCCCGAAGAAGCAGACCACCGTGAGCCCGGCCGCATACACCAGCTCAATGCGGATGCCGCAGCGGAACCCCTCTTTCACCCGGTCTTTTTTGCCGGCACCCCGGTTCTGGGCCATGAGGGTGGTCATGGCGTGGGCAATGTTCTGCTGCGGGGTATAGGCGAAGTCGTCAATGCGGCTGGCGGCGGCAAAGGCGGCCATGGTGTTGACGCCCATGGTGTTCACGATGCCCTGCACCGCGATCTTGCCCATCTGCACAGTGGCCTGCTGCATGGCGCTGGCCCAGCCGTAGCTGACGATCTTCTTGAGCAGCTTGCCGTCAAACACCAGCCACCGCCGCCCCAGGCAGAGGATGGGCACTTTGTATTTGATGTAGATGGCGCAGAGCAGGCAGCACATTGCCTCGCTCAGCACCGTGGAGAGGGCGCAGCCCTCCGAGCCCCAGGACAGCACTTTGACAAAGAACAGGTCACCGCCGATGTTCAGCACCGAGCTGACCATCAGGAAATACAGGGCGCTCTTGCTGTCACCCAGTGCCCGCATGACGGCGGCCAGAAAATTATAAAAGAATGTAAAGATCAGGCCGGAAAATACAATGCGGAGATACCGCACGGCCATGGGCAGGATGTCTGCCGGCACCTGCAATAGCCGGAGCAGGGGCGTGGCCAGCAGGACGCAGAGCAGGGAGAATGCCACGGAGAACGCCGTGCCCGCAATGGCGGCCGTGGAGACCTGCCGCTCCACCAGCTTGTGGTCGCCCGCGCCAAACGCGGTGCTGACCAGAATGCCCGCGCCCAGGCACATGCCGTTGATGAAGAGGATGGCCAGCGTCATCAGCGGGTTGGAGGTGCCGACGGCGGCCAGGGCTTCCTCGCCCACAAATTTGCCCACGATGATGCTGTCGGCGGCGTTGTATGTCAGCTGGAACAAATTGCCCAGCACGAGGGGAATGGTGAATTTGACCAGCAGCGGGGTGATCGCGCCGGTCGTCATGTCTTTTGTCATGGGGGGTTCCTCTTTTTCCTTTCTCATATCATAAACTCTGCCGTCCGCTGAACACTGCCAGCGCCGAGCGGCTGGTGCCGTTGGCGAGGAGCTGGGCGGCGGCGTGCAGGGCGGCCCCTGCACTGATGGAAGCCGGGATGGCGTCGGTGCGGAGGACCCGCTGGGCCGCCCGGGCGGCATCGGCCGTGGTCACGGCGGCCACGTTGTCCACCACGTAGGCGTTGTAGTTCTCGGGCACCAGCCCAAAGCCGATCTCCGGGATGCCGTGATTGCCCGTCAGCCCGCCGCTGAGGGCCTGGGATTCATAAGGCTCCACGGCCACGATCCGCACATCGTTGGTCCAGGCCTTGATGGTCTCGCCCACGCCCGTGATGGTGCCTGCACTGCCCACCCCGATGGTGACGGTGTCCACGATGCTGGCACCCTCCCGCGCAATGGACTTGACGATGGCAGGGCCTGTCACCCGGCGGTGGAACGTCGGGTTGTCGTCGTTGGACAGCCAGTTCATATCGTACCAGCCTTTTTCGACGGCGGTCTGCCTGGCCAGTGCCCGGGCGGCAGAAAGCCCGCCCCGGGCTGGGACATGGAGGATTTTGGCTCCCAGCCGCAGCAGCTGCTCCTGCCGCAGGGCCGGGGCGTCCTCCGGCATGGTCAGCACCACAGGGTGGCCCGCTGTCTGCCCGGCCAGTGTCAATGCCAGCGCAAAGGCTCCGGAAGAAGCCTCGATGACAGGCTGGCCGGGCTTGAGGGCCCCGCGCTCGTCCGCCAGAGCCAGCATCCCCTCGGCCAGGTTGTCCCGTGCCGTGCCGGTGGGGCCGTTGTAGTCCAGATAGGCATACAGCCGCCCCCGCAGCCCGCAGGCGGCCAGATAGCCCCGCAGCTCCACAATGGGGCAGGGCAGCAGGGTCTGGTAGAGATTCTGGTAGATGGGCATGATGACAGCTCCTTTCCGGTAAACAGCAGGGCCCGCTGCGTTTCGACAAATCATGCTATGCGTTCTGCTCAGAGTGGCCCGGTCTGCCAAGGGCTCCCCTGATAGGAAAGACTCCCCCGGTCGGGGGAGGTGGCACGAAAGTGCCGAAAGGGGAGTGGCTGGCATCGCAAAGCGATGACTGAGAGGTTTATCTCTCTACACTCGTGATCGTCCCGCCACCCAGGACGACATCCCCCTGATACAGCACCACGGCCTGGCCGGGGGTAGGGGCACGCTGGGGCTGATCAAATTCCAGCCGGAAACCGCCCTCTGCGGGGAAAACGGTGGCAGGCTGTTCCACCTGATGGTACCGGGTGCGGGCGGTTACCCGCAGCGGCTCTGTCAGCCCCGGAACGCTGATCCAGTTGACCTCGTCCGCATAGACGACGCGGTCAAACAGGGCATCCTCCGGGCCGACTGTGACGGTGTTGGCCTGCATATCCTTGGCGCAGACATAGACCGGTGCCCCCATAGCAAGGCCCAGCCCCTTGCGCTGACCGATGGTGTACCGGACAGCTCCCTGATGGGTGCCCACCCGGCTGCCGTTTTCATCGAGGAAATCGCCGGGAGGATAATGCTTTCCCGTGAAGTCCTCCATGAACTTGGCGTAATCCCGGTCGGGCACAAAGCAGATGTCCTGGCTGTCGTGCTTGCGGGCGTTGATGAAGTGCCGCTTCTCCGCAATCTCCCGCACCTCGGTCTTGTGCAGGCCGCCCAGCGGCAGGCGGACCCGGGCCAGCTGCTCCTGGGTGAGGTTGTACAGCACATAGCTCTGGTCTTTGCCCTCGTCCAGTCCCTTTTTCAGGAGCCAGCGGCCCGTGGCCTCGTCCTGCTCCACCCGGGCATAATGGCCCGTGACCACATAGTCGATGCCGTGGGCATCGGCCCAGCGGAGCAGATGGTCAAATTTCATATACTTGTTGCAGTCGATGCAGGGGTTGGGCGTGCCGCCCGCCTCATACACCCGGATGAATTTCTCGATGATCTTCTCCCGGAAATCGGCGGTAAAATCCACCACCTCATAGGGGATGTCCATGGCAAACGCCACCTCAGCGGCATCCTCGATATCCCGTTCCGAGCAGCAGGTGTGGAAACCGGACTGTCCCAGCGTCTCGTTGCGGGTAAGCCGCATGGTAACGCCCGTGCACTCACAGCCCGCCTGCTGCATCAGCCATGCCGCCACCGAGCTGTCCACGCCTCCGCTCATGGCAATGAGCGCCTTGGGCTGGTTCTGTGTCTCTGTCATGCAAATACTCCTGTTGTGTTCAACATACCAAGTCAGTAGCTATAATACTACCGCACAATTTTTCGCTTGTCAAGTCGTGCAAAATCACGGATCCAATTCTATTTTCACCGCTGCCAGCAGGGCTTTCCGTTCGTTGGGGAGCTGCCCCGTGATGACGGCTTCCAGCAAAGCCTCCAGCTGTCCGCGCAGGCCCGGGCCGGGCTTTGCGCCCAGCGCCATCAGGTCCCGGCCATTGACGGCCAATTGCCCCACCCGGCAGCAGGCATTTTCCGCTTGCAGCCGGCCTGCTGCCGTTTGCAGGGCCGCAAAGGCAGCCGCCTGTTCCGGCCTGTGGGCCGCGCAGAGAGCCAGCAGACGGCGGAGGGTATCTGGCTCCAGCCGGCCCAGCAGGCGTCTGGCCTGGATCGCCCGGGCAGCCGTTTTTTCTTCCGGAACCAGCCCGGCCTCCCGGACAAGGGTGGTCACTTCCTCGATGAGGGCATTGGAACAGCGCAGCTGTTTGAGCGCTTTCCGTGTCCCCTGCTCCCCCAGCGGGAGCAAAAGTGCCGCCAACCGGGCGGACACCTCCGGCAGGCCTGCGGGCAGGGCGTCGATGACAGCCCGGGCCGCTTCAAACCGCGGGGCGTTTTCCGGCGTGAACAGCTCCGGCAGCACCACCGCAAAAACGGCGGGCTCCATCCACGTTCCGGGCTTGGGCGCTGCCAGCAGGCGGGTCAGTTCCTCCGTGATCCGCTCGATGGAGACGCAGTCCAGATGGGCGCAGAGCTCCCGCGCCGCCTGCCCGGTGGCCGGGTCGATGGCAAAACCAAACCGCGCCGCGAACCGGTAGAGCCGCAGGATGCGGAGGGCATCCTCGGTAAAGCGCTGGTGGGGCACGCCCACAGCCCGGACAAGGCCCCGGGCCAGGTCTTTCTGCCCGCCAAAGGGGTCGATAAGCCCCTCCTCGGCGCTGTAGGCCATGGCGTTGATGGTAAAATCCCGCCGGGCCAGGTCTTCTTTCACGTCCGGCACAAAAGCCACGGAATCCGGGTGGCGGCCATCCGAGTAGCTGCCCTCGGTGCGGAAAGTCGTCGTCTCGTAGAGTTTTCCACCATATTTGACCGTCACGGTGCCGTGCTGTAAACCCGTGGGGATGCACTGTTCTGCCCCGAACAAATCCAGCACCTGCTGGGGCAGGGCGCTGGTGCAGAGGTCCCAATCGTGGGGCGTAAGGCCCAGCAGGCTGTCCCGGACACAGCCGCCCACGGCGTAAGCCGCGTAGCCCGCCCCGTGCAGGGCATCCAGCAGAGCTGCCGCGCCGGGGTCCAGTTTGATTTTATGGTCAGCCATGGAGTTCCTCCTCGAATTGCAGGGTCAGCTGCTTGCCGTCAAAGCCGCACTCCGCCCGCGGGAACGCCCCCTGCGCAAAGTGCAGGCACTCCTCCGGCTCCGTGATCATGGGCGAATAGTGCACCAGCCAGAGCCGCTTTGCCCCGGCCCGGGCGGCGAGGGCCGCGCTCTGCCCAAATGTGCTGTGACCATACTGTTTTGCCTGGGCTTCCTGCTCCGGCTCCGCATAGGTGGCATCGCAGAGGAGCAGGTCGGCGTCCTGAGCCGCTGCCTCCAGCGCCGGGCAGGGAGCCGTATCCCCAGAGAAGACGAATTTCAGCCCCCGGCGCGGCGGGCCCAGCACCTCTGCCGGGGTCACTTCCCACTCCCTCACCTGTACCGTCTCTCCGTGCTGTAATTTTTTCCAGTCTGCCACAGGCACGCCCAGCGCCCGGGCCTTTTCGGGCAGGAATCGTCCGGCCCGGGGCAGCGTGAGCGCATACCCCCGGCTGGGCACCCGGTGCCGGGTGGGGATGGGCAGCAGCTGTGCCCCCGCAGGCCAGCCAAAGGCCGCAAGGTCTACGGGGTCTTTGTCCAGCTGCCGGGCCCGGATGGGATACGGCAGCGGCCCGGTCAGGGTGCGCAGGGCCGACCAGATGGCATCCAGCCCGGCAGGCCCGTAGAGCGCCAGCGGGCGGGTACGGCCCTGACAGCCCAGCGTCTGCAGCAGCCCCGGCAGACCAAAGATATGGTCGCCATGGTAATGAGTCAGGCAGATCGCGTCCAGCTTCATCAAATTGACCCCGGCCCGGCGGGCGGCGGCCTGGGTGCCCTCGCCGCAGTCAAACAGCAGGCTGTGGCCCACGCATTCGGCTGCCGCCGCTGTCAGTGCCCGGTCCGGCAGGGGCATGGTGGCCGCCGTGCCCAGCAGTGTAATGGTCAGCATACAAACTCTCCCCACAGAAAAATCATTCAGCTATAGTGTACCACACTTGTGTCCCGCGCACAATCGCCGCCCGTGGTGCATACCATGGGGCAGCAACATAAAACAAGGAGGGAGCGCCATGCAGCGCAAATGTCCGCCCCCGGCCCAGCGGCAGATCTGGACCATTCTGCTCATTCTTGCTCTTCTGGTACTGTTCGTGCTGACGGTAGGAACCAGCTGCACCGCTAACCCGCACCTGTACGGCGGGCGGGGGCTGGTGGTGTTCCTGCCCGCTTCCACAACGCCCAGCAGCATCCTGGCGCCGTTTTAGAGCAATCCAGGACTGTGAAGTATCACTTTTGTGTCCTGAATCAAAACTTTTTTAAAAAACGTGTTGACAACCAAATATAAATTTGTAACGCACAAAAGAGCGGCTGCTTCGCAGCCGCTCTTTTGCTTTTGCCTTTGTTGCACGAAACGACACAAAAGGAAGAATATCGGAGAAAAATGGAACGTTTCTCGCAAAACGGGGGACATTCTGCCAGAGAGCTGCCGCCGGGGAATCACTCGCCGCGGACAGCCGCAAAACCTGCCTCGAGGTCGGCGATGATATCGTCGATGTGCTCGGTGCCGATGGACAGGCGGATGGTGTTCTGGTAGATCTGCTGTTCGGCCAGCTCCTCATCGTTCAGCTGGCTGTGGGTGGTGGAAGCCGGGTGGATGACCAGGCTCTTGACGTCGGCAACGTTGGCCAGCAGGGAGAAGACTTTCAGGTTGTCGATGAACTTGAATGCTTCCTCGCGGCCGCCCTTGATATTAAAGGTAAAGATGGAAGCGCCGCCGTTGGGGAAATACTTCTCGTACAGGGCGTGATCCGGGTGATCGGGCAGAGAGGGGTGGTTGACTTTCTCGACCTGCGGATGGTTTGCCAGGAACTCCACGACTTTCTTGGTGTTCTCCACATGGCGCTCAATGCGCAGGCTCAGAGTCTCGGTGCCCTGCAGCAGCAGGAACGCGTTGAACGGAGAGATGGTAGCGCCGGTATCGCGCAGCAGGATGGCGCGGATATAAGTCACAAATGCAGCGGGGCCGGCTGCCTCAGCAAAGGAAACACCGTGGTAGCTGGGGTTGGGCGCCGCAATGTTCGCATACTTGCCGCTGGCTTTCCAGTCGAACTTGCCACTGTCCACGATGATACCGCCCAGGGTGGTACCGTGGCCGCCGATGAACTTGGTAGCGGAATGGACCACGATGTCCGCGCCGTGCTCAATGGGACGGATCAGGTACGGGGTGCCAAACGTGTTGTCAATGACCAGCGGCAGGCCGTGCTTGTGAGCAATGGCTGCGATGGCGTCGATATCGGGGATATCACTGTTGGGGTTGCCCAGAGTCTCCAGATAGACCGCCTTGGTGTTGGGCTGGATGGCGTTTTCCACCTCGGCCAGGTCATGGGCGTTGACAAAGGTGGTGGTGACGCCAAACTGGGTCAGGGTGTGCTCCAGCAGGTTGTAGCTGCCGCCGTAGATGGTCTTCTGGGCCACGATGTGATCACCGGCCTGCGCCAGAGCCTCGATGGTGTAGGTGATGGCAGCGGCACCGGAAGCGGTCGCCAGAGCCGCCACGCCGCCTTCCAGGGCTGCGATGCGCTTCTCAAAAACGTCCTGGGTGGAGTTGGTCAGGCGGCCATAGATGTTGCCGGCGTCTGCCAGGCCGAAGCGGTCAGCAGCATGCTGGCTGTTGCGGAAGACATAGGAAGTGGTCTGGTAAATGGGCACCGCGCGGGAATCGGTAGCGGGATCGGCCTGCTCCTGGCCAACATGCAGCTGAAGGGTCTCAAATTTATAGTTAGACATCGTATTTTTCTCCTCTATTTATACTTTTAGTATTATTTTTACTTACAAAAAAGCCCGGGAACTGATGTTTGCTCAGTACCCGGGCCTGAAATCCAGTTGTCGTTCCCTTTGGGCAGAGCTGCCGTTTCCGTTGGCCGTCACATTCGGGCGGCGGAGGGCAGTGCACAGCTTTGGGTCAGACAGATTCGTTCAGCCCGGGCGCTGTACATTCGCCCACAACGGAAGTTTGCATGGAGCAGTTCGTTCCAGATCAGCGTCATTTTGCTTGCCCTCCTTTCCGTCGTCTCACCATTTTTCTTATTCCCACTTGGCTAGTGGTCTGGTGTGTCTGTAGTATATCCCCATTTACCCACATTGTCAATAGGTTGAGTTCAATTTTTTCAAAAAATTGGGGGTCCGTTTTCCGAGGCTATTATGAGCAGGGAAAAAATTCAAGGCAGGATCAAGCTGGAAGCAGGCCACCCGTTAAGGAACAGCCGTTATACTAAGCTTGTTCACGGAAATGTCATCCGGCTGCGGTATACTGATCCCGTAACACGCCTAAACCTCAGACCCGAAAGGATTTGTGCTATGAAATTTCTCTTCCGTATCCTCCGGCGGCTGGTCGGCTATCTGCTGGGGGTGCTGCTGGTGGCACTGATCGCCGCCGCGGCCACCTTTGGCTGGCAGGGGTACAAGCTCTACCAGAGCGCCGTGCAGGCCACCCCGCTGGAAACGCTCTACCAAAGCATCACGGCCCGGCCCAGCTTTGTGCCCTATGACCAGCTGCCCCAGACCTACATTGACGCCGTCCTCTCGGTGGAGGACAGCCGTTTTGTCCATCACCACGGCGTGGACCCGCTCTCCATCGCCCGGGCACTCTGGGCCGATCTGCGTTCCGGCACCCTGGCCGAGGGCGGCAGCACCATCACCCAGCAGCTGGCCAAAAACGTCTATTTCACCCAGGAAAAGCGGATGGCCCGCAAGGCGGCGGAGGTGTTTGCCGCGCTGGACATCGAGAAGCATTACTCCAAACAGGAAATTTTTGAGATGTACGTCAACACTATCTACTTCGGCAGCGGCTGCTATGGCGTGGCCGAGGCCGCCGAGGGGTATTTTAAGACAGACGCCGCCTCTCTGACCGATGCTCAGGCCGTGGTGCTGGCGGGCCTGCCGCAGGCCCCCTCGGTATATGCATCCAGCCCGGCGCTGGCCCACAAGCGAGCCCGGGTGGTACTGCAGCGGATGGTGGACTGCCACAAGCTCACCCAGGATGCCGCCGCCCAGCTCTCCGCCGAGACAGACGTGATCCCGTTCATCACCCGCAGCATTGCCTGAAGATCCCGCAGCTCCCTGTAAAAAGGGGGCTGTTTTTCTGCCCGGAAAAATTTCCAGGGCAAAAATGCAAAAAGATTGCAATTTGGTATTGCAATCCGCGCCGAATGCGTGTATACTGTACTCCGCGCCCAAAATGCAACCAATTTGCAATTTACAAGATGAAAGCGATTTTTCTGAGGAGTACCCATGGAGCTGTTTCTGGATGTTCTGGCCGAGAGCCTGGTTGATACCGCCAAGATGCTGCCGTTTTTGTTCTTGGCTTACCTGTTTATTGAATATGTGGAGACCCGCCACGGCGAGCGGATCGAAGCGCTGCTGGCCGGCGGCGGGCGCTGGGGTTTTGTACCGGGAGCCCTGCTGGGCTGTGTGCCCCAGTGCGGCTTCTCCGCCATTGCCTCCAACTTTTACGCCTCCCGGGTGGTGACGCTGGGCACGTTGATGGCGGTTTTCCTTGCCACCAGCGACGAAGCCATCCCCCTGCTGGTGTCCATGCCCGCTTACTGGGACAAGCTGGTTTTGCTGATGGTGCTCAAAGTGCTGTACGCCATCGCCGTGGGCTTTGGGCTGGATTTTGTCCTCCGCAAGGCCCTGCCCAAGGGGCTGCGGGGCGGCTACACCGGCCGTGCCGATGAGGTGGACTGCCACGAGGAACACGACGATGCGGAGGGCCACCACCAGCCCATCTGGAAAGCAGCCCTCCGCCACACGCTGGAGATCTTCGTCTTCATTTTCGCGTTCAGCCTCGTGTTCGGCCTCATCGTGGAGGGCGTGGGCGAGGATGTCTTTGCCGACGTGCTGGGCCGGATGGGCTTTTTCCAGCCCGTGGTAGCCGCGCTGGTGGGCCTCATCCCCAACTGCGCCGCCAGTGTCCTGCTCACCCAGCTCTATGTCGAGGGTGCCCTGCGGTTCTCCAGCCTGGTGGCCGGCCTGTGCACCGGTGCAGGCGTGGGCCTGGCCGTGCTCTGGCGGGCCAACCCCTCCTGGAAGCAGAACCTTTTCATCACCGGCCTCACCTGGGCCTGCGGCGCGTTCCTTGGCGTTGCCATGCAGGTGGTGGTCGCGCTGGTGGGCTGATGCCGCGTAAAATTTAGTCTTACCGCCGTTTCGGGATGTCCCGGAGCGGCGTTTTGTGTTATACTGGGAGAAAGAATGAATTTTCAGGAGAAGACAGCCATGCAATACAAGCTTTTAGCCAGCGATTACGATAATACCCTTGTCCCCTTTGGGGAACACTTTCCCCGCCCGACGGTGGTCAAGGCCGTCAAGAAGATGCAGGCGGCGGGCGGCAAGTTCGTCCTCAGCACGGGGCGGGCCTGGTCGGCCGTGAACCGCAAGGGCCAGCTGGGCGGCATCCGGTTTGATTACGCCATCACCTGCAACGGTGCCTGCGTGCTGGACCGGGAGGGCCGCATCATTGCGGAGCACCCCCTGACCAACGAGGAGATGTACGCGCTGGTGGATTTCTGCGAGGATTACAACTATCCTTTGCAGTTCGATTTCAAGGACGGCTACTACGCCTACTGCGAGTACGATTACCTCAAGGCCTGCTACGACCACATGAACGCCCCGGGGCTGGAGTGCATCGACGGCGAGGATCAGGACCGCCACCTCATTGATATGCCCCACGCCGCCTTTGCCGTGCTGCCCCCGGCCGCGCTGGAGGAATTCAACAAAAAGTACGGCCACCTGGACCTGCACTGGATGCAGGTGGGCGGCGAGATGCCCGGCGGCTGGTACTCGTTTGACATCGTGCGGGGCGGCATCGACAAGGGCGTAGGCCTGGCCGACCTGTGCGCCCGGATGGGCCTCACGCTGGACGACGCCGTGGCGGCAGGCGACTCTGCCAACGACATCGGGATGCTGAAAGCAGCAGGCCTCTCCTGCTGCATGGCCAACGGCATCCCGGAGGCCAAAGCTGCCGCCAAGCGGGTCATCGGGGATGTGCGGGAGGACGGCCTGGCCGCCCTCATCGAGGAGCTGTGGTTCGACGGCCCCAAGGCCGAGCCCTCGGGCAAGACGCTCGGTTCCCCGTGGGAGGCCATGGAGGAGCAGAAATGAGCTTCGCGCCTGTATACGGGCCCCGCAGCCGGGCCTTGATTTTAGGCACCTGGCCCAGCCCCAAGAGCCGGGAGATGGCTTTTTACTACGGCCACCCGCAGAACCGCTTCTGGCCCATGCTGGCAGCCCTGACCGGGGAGCCCATACCCGCCCGGGAAGATATTGACGCCAAAAAGCAGCTCATCCTGCGCCATGGGCTGGCCCTCTGGGATACCTTGGAGAGCTGCACCATCACGGGTGCCTCGGATGCTTCCATCAAAGATGTGGTGCCAAACGATATTGCCGCCCTGCTGGCTAAGGCTCCCATTGAGGCGGTGTTCTGCAACGGGGCCACGGCATACAAAATTTACTGCAAATATTTACAGTCCATCAGTGGCATTGCCGCCGTCAAGCTGCCCAGCACCAGCCCCGCCAACGCGGCCTGCCGCCCGGAGAAGCTTCGGGAAGTATGGGGCACTGCCTTAGCCGATTGGTTGATTAACGTATGATGGCAAACCTGTAAATTATTCATGAAACGCTTGCGTTTTTGCCAAAAAGCTTTATGATGGAGAGGAAAGGGGCTAAATTTCTTGAATGCCCCGGAAAAGGAGACGCTTCATGAGCAAGATCATCCGCACCCGGAAACCCAGTGTCCTGCCGTTTTACGCAGGCGCTCTGGTGTTCGTGGTGCTCTGCGCGGTGCTCCCGGTGTACAAACTCTGGGCACTGCTGGTGGCGCTGGGCGGCGCTGCCGCGGCGTTTGGCCTGGGGCAGAAATTCTGCCCGCCCCATGTGGTGGAACACGAGGTGCCGTTCCACACCGGGCAGGACGACGTGGACGCCATGCTGACCGATATCCAGCAAAAGCTCGATACCCTGCACGGCCTCAATGCTTCCCTGCCGGACCCGGCGCTCTCCGCCGCCATGGACCGGATGGAAAAGGCAGGCCGCTCCATCGTGGAAGCGGTCGAAGCCAACCCCGCCAAAGCCAAACAGGTGCGGCGCTTTGCCAACTACTATCTGCCCGATGCGGTGAACATTCTGCAGCAGTACGCCACGCTGGCGCGGCAGGGCGTCAAGGGCGAGAACGCCGCCGCCATCCGTACCGAAGTGGAACACAACGCGGCATCCATTGCCACGGCCTTTGAAAACCAGCTGGACGCCCTGTATGCCGCTGAGAGCATGGACCTCTCGGCAGACCTGACGGTTTTGCAAAATATGTTAAAGGGACAAGGGTTATAAGCTTTAACAGTAACTGTTCTTCGTACAACCTCTCCGTCACGACTAATGTCGTGCCACCTCTCCTAGTAGGAGAGGCCTTGGCAATCCCCGCAAGGTCAACCGTTTCGCCAGAGGCTCCCCTACTAGGGGAGCTGTCGAGCGGATGCGAGACTGAGAGGTTGTACAGAGCAGACGTTTGTAAAAGCGCTTCGATTCACTCGTATATTGGAAAGGAAGGAATCCCCCATGGCTGAGAACAACACTTTCAATTTTGATCTGGACGCACCCGCTGCCCCCACCCTGACACTGGACCCGGTGGAAGAAGCCGCTCCTGCCGAGGAAAAGAAGCCCGAGCCCGCCCCGGCCCCGGAGGAGGTCAAGCTGACCGCTGAGGAAAAGGCCATGGTGGACGCCTTTGCGCAGAAGATCGACATTACCAACAGCCAGCAGGTGCTGCAGTACGGCTCTGCCTGCCAGAAGAAGATCGGCGATTTCTCGGAGGCCGCTCTCGCCAAGGTGTCCACCAAGGACCTGGGCGAAGTGGGCAATATGATCACCGACCTCATTGGCGAGCTGAAGAGCTTTGACGCCAACGAGGAGCAGCAGAAAGGCATCCTGGGTTTCTTCAAGAAAAAAGGCGACCAGATCGACAACCTGAAGACCAAGTACAACAAGGCCGAGACGAATGTGGAGAACATCCAGTCCATGCTGGAAGGCCATCAGGTGCAGCTGCTCAAGGACATCGCCATGCTGGATAAGATGTATGAGCTGAATATGGCCTACTTCAAGGAGCTGAGCATGTATATCCTGGCCGGCAAAAAGAAGCTGGCTGACGTGCGTGCCAAGGAACTGCAGCAGGCCATGGACAAGGCCAAAGCTTCCGGCCTGCCGGAGGATGCTCAGGCCGCCCGCGACCTGTCCGACCAGTGCGAGCGGTTTGAGAAAAAGCTCTACGACCTGGAACTGACCCGGAACATCAGCCTGCAGATGGGCCCCCAGATCCGCCTGCTGCAGAACAATAACTCCATGATGGCGGAAAAGATCCAGTCCACCATCGTCAACACCATCCCCCTGTGGAAAAACCAGATGGTGCTGGCCCTGGGCCTGGCCCACAGCCAGAAAGCCATGCAGGCCGAGCGCGCCGTCACCGACATGACCAACGAGCTGCTCAAGAAGAACGCTGACGCCCTCAAGATGGGCACCATTGAGACGGCAAAAGAGTCTCAGCGCGGTGTGGTGGACATCGAGACCCTGCAGCAGACCAACAAGAGCCTGATCGAGACGCTGGACGAGCTGAACAAGATCCAGACCGAGGGCCGCGCAAAGCGTGCCGCCGCCGAGCAGGAGCTGACCCGCATTGAGGATGAGCTCCGCGCCAAGATGATGGAAATTCGGAGCTAAACAGAAATGGCAAACGCAGATTTTTCCAAGCAGAGCAGCACCCAGGGCCCGCGCGGCTTTGACAGCGGCAGCTACCGTGAGGCAAAGCGCGCGGACGAGGATGCCCTGCACCTGACCCCTGCCCAGCAGAAGCTGGCAGTGCTGGAGAACAGGCTCCCCACGGCCCTGCGCAATCGCGGCGCGGCACTGGCGCTGAGCATCGTCGTGATGCTGGCCGCGTTCTTCGGATTGGGTGGGGCCAAACTCAAAGCAAAATACAACAGCGCCAGCCAGTGGTTTCCCTACGGTGTCGCCGCCGACAACGGCTATACCCTCAACGAGGAGCTGCTCACCCGGCTGAACACCGCCGCCAATGTCATCACGACGGGCACCAGCACGCTCGGGGCCGACAGCACCGAGGTGCAGGCCGCGCAGACGGCACTGGACGATTTCTCCGCCTGCCTGGACGCGGTGCAAGCCGATGGCAGCAAGCAGGATCTGACCTCCCTGTCCTACTATCAGGGCAGCACGATGCACGCCCTCTATCAGGCCAACGAGGCACTTGGTGCTGCCATCGACCAGCTCTATGCAAAACTCCAGGAGCGGGCTGCGGACCCCATGAAGATGGGCGCGGTGCAGGGCCAGTACGGCCAGTTCAACAGCGCCCAGACCATCCTCAGCAATCTCAATTACAATCAGGCCGTTACGGCCTATCAGAATGATACCAGCGGCTTTCCGGCAGCTCTGCTGAAAGGCCTGTTCGGGATCAAGGAGGTGGAGCCTTTCGCATGAAAACGATGAAATTCCTCGCCCGGCGCGTCAGCGCTCTGGTGCTGGTGGCCACGGTAGGGCTGGCAGCCCTTGTGCCGGCCGCCTTTGCGGCACCGGCCAGCCTGCCGGACCTGCCCAAAGACCAATGCGTTGTGGACGATGCCAATGTCCTGAGCAGCAGCACCGTGCAGACCATTCAGGATCTGAACACCCAGCTGGATGCCAGCTGCAAGGGTGCTCAGATCGGCGTGCTGACCGTGGATTACACGGGCAGCGTCTCCACGGAGGATTACGCCGTGGAGGCCGCCAACACCTGGGGCCTGGGCAGCAGCTCTGAGAACAACGGTGTTCTCATCCTGCTGGTGATGCAGAGCCCCGAGTACGCCGACGGCGACTACTACCTGACCTACGGCGACGGCTTCCGCAGCACAACGCTGGCCAGCCAGGCCAGTGCCATCGCCCAGACCA
>OFMN01001031.1_pt1 | contig 20833 bp, 13 predicted proteins | sample 1541791 | NCBI WGS metagenome assembly OFMN01 (sample SAMN04209248, study PRJEB22552) | human gut metagenome | biome: gut; material: feces | host: Homo sapiens | place: USA: Oklahoma
AGTTCCGCACGCAAAGAAGGCCACTTAATGTGGCCTTCGTCTTGCGCAGGACTGTTCGAAATTTTGAGGAAGCACCCGCCCTGCCGGGGCTCCCGGGTTCCCGTTTACGAGAGCGCCGTTCTCAGCAACTCGTTGAAGAGCTTCGGGTTGCCCTTGCCGCGACTCGCCTTCATGCACTGGCCCACCAAAAAGCCGATGACCTTCTGGTTGCCGTCACGATACTGCTGCGCCTGATCGGCACAGTTTGCCAGCACCTCGTCCACGATCGGCTGCAGCGCGCCGGCATCGCTCACCTGGCGCATACCGCGCTCATCGACGATCTTGTTGGGGTCGTCGCCGGTCTGGGCCATGGCCTCAAAGACCTCGTGCGCCTGGTTGGAGCTGATGGCATCGGTCGCCAGAAGCTTGGCAAGCGCCGCCACCTGAGCCGGCGCAATGCCGGACTCGGTGAGCGACACGCCCGCACCCTTAAGGTAGGCGATCATCTCGTTCACCAGCAAGTTTGCGACCGTCTGGGCCTCCTTGCCAGCCATACCGGCAGCGGCAGCCTCAAAGAACTCGGCAAACTCGGGGTCGCCGGCAATCTGCTCGGCATCGGCCGCCTTAATACCAAAGTCGGCCTCAAAACGGGCGCGCTTGGCATCGGGCAGCTCGGGGATCTCGCCACGGCAGCGGTCGATGAACTCGTCATCCAGATCGAACGGCGCCAGGTCGGGATCGGGGAACAGACGATAGTCGTCAGCCGTCTCCTTCACACGCATGACCACGGTGCGCTTGCGGCTGGGCTCCCAGTGGCGGGTCTCCTGATAGATGACGCCGCCCTCCTCGAGCACCTCGGCCTGACGGCAAATCTCGTAGGCAAGGCCATCGTGCAGGCTCTTAAACGAGTTGAGGTTCTTGAGCTCGGTCTTGGTGCCCAGCTTGGTCTCGCCGCGGCGACGCAGCGACACGTTGCCGTCGCAGCGCATGGAACCCTTCTCCATGGAGCAGTCGGAAATGCCCAGCGTCACAAAGATGCGACGGAGCTTTTCCATAAACAGGCGAGCCTCCTCGGGCGTGCGCAGGTCGGGCTCGGTAACGAGCTCGATCAGCGGCGTGCCGCAGCGGTTGTAGTCGACGAGCGACTCGGCCGCGGCGGTAATGCGGCCCTCGGCACCGCCCACGTGCACCATCTTGGCGGCGTCCTCCTCCATATGGATGCGCAGGATGCGGATGGGCACCGTGTAGGAGCCGTCCTCGCGGCGCTCGGGCATCTGCAGGTTGGACGCGTCATAGCTGGCAAGATGGCCGGCACGCTGATTGCCCTCGCGCATGGTCGACGTCATGGACGTGGACAGGCCCTCGGCGTTGGCCGAGGCGCTCGCCAGGCTCTGGGCCTCCGCCTCGCCAAACGCGCAGTCGGGGCGCTCGGCGGCACCGCGACCGGTCACGTCCAGATCCAGGTGGCCGTACATGGCAAAAGCGACCGGACCCTGCGTGGTCTGGAAGTTCTTGGCCATATCGGGATAGAAGTAGTGCTTGCGGTAGAACATCGAGTGGCGCTGGATCTCGCAATTGGTGGCGAGACCTGCCTTGACGATGCTCTCGATGGCGCGCTTGTTGGGCACCGGCAGGGCGCCGGGCAGGCCCAGGCACACCGGGCACACGTTGGCGTTGGGCTCGTCATCGTGGCTGAGCTTGCAGTTGCAGAACATCTTGGTATCGAGTGCGGTGAGCTCGGTATGGATCTCCAGGCCGATCACGGCCTCCCAATCCTGCAGGACCTCGGAAAGCTCCTTCATTACAGCTCGCCTCCCTTCCCGGCAAAATCGGGCGCGACGGAAAGCGCGGGCGCACCCGTGGCAGCATCGGCAAAGCCGCGCTCCAGGGCGCGGGCAAACGTGAGCAGCTGACGGTCCTTAAAGGCCGGACCCACCAGCTGGGCAGAAACGGGCAGCTTGCTGTCCTCGCCCAGGCCCAGCGGCACCGAGATACCGCCGTTGCCGCAGATGTTGAGCGAAATGGTGTACAGGTCGGAGAGGTACATCTGCGTGGGGTCGCTGATCTCGCCAAACTTAAAGGCCGTGCGCGGCGAGGCGGGCATGAGGATGGTGTCCACCTTGGCATACGCGGCGTCGTAGTCCTGCGTGATGAGCGTGCGGGCCTTTTGCGCGGCGTAGTAGTACTTGTCGTACACGCCCGAGCTCAGCAGGTAAGCGCCGAGCATCTGACGGCGCTTGGCCTCGGCGCCAAAGCCATGGGCGCGCGAGAGCGAGCTCTGGTCGGACAGGTTGGCGCAGCCCTCCTCCTGATAGCCGTAGCGAATGCCGTCGAAGCGGGCCAGGTTGGAGAACGCCTCGGCCGGGCCGATGACGTAGTAGGCGGCGATGGCGGCGTCCAGGTGCGGCAGGTCGACCTCGACCAGCTCGGCACCCTGGTTCTGCAGCTCCTGGGCGGCGCGCTGAACAGCGGCCTTGACCTCGGGCGTCAGGCCCTCGGCCTCCATAAACGCGGGGATGATGCCCACGCGCTTGCCCTCGATGCTGTCGTTGAGGTGCTCGGTAAAGTCGACGGCGCAGTCCTGACTGGTGCAGTCGTACGGATCGTGGCCCGCACCGGTGAGCGCGTTCATGGCCAGCGCGACGTCCTCGACCGTACGGCCGAAGGGGCCAACCTGGTCGAGCGACGAGCCAAAGGCCACCACGCCGTAGCGGCTCACGGCGCCGTACGTGGGCTTAAAGCCCACCACGCCGCACAGCGACGCCGGCTGGCGGATGGAGCCGCCGGTGTCCGAGCCCAGCGAGAGCGCGACCTCACCCGCGGCGACGGCGGCAGCAGAGCCGCCCGAGGAGCCGCCGGGCACGTGCTCGGTATCCCAGGGGTTGTTGGTGCGGTGGAAGGCCGAGCTCTCGGTAGAGCTACCAAAGGCGAACTCGTCCATGTTGGCCTTGCCCATGGGCAGGCAGCCGGCGTCGAGCATGCGTTGGACGCAGGTGGCGGTGTAGACGCTCTGGTAGTTCTCGAGCATGCGGGAAGCGCAGGTGGTGTGCGTGCCCACGAGGTTCATGTTGTCCTTGATGGCCAGCGGCACGCCCGCGAGCGGGGGCAGCGGCTTGCCTGCGGCGCGGTCGGCATCCACGCGCGCAGCGGCCTCGAGCGCAAGCTCGGGCGCCACCTGCAGGAATGCCTGGACCCCGCCCTCGCGCGCCTCGATGGCGGCAAGGGAGGCCTGGGCCACCTCGGTAGCGGTAAAATCGCCGGCGGCAACGCCCGCGGCAATCTGGGCGGCGGTAAGGGAATCGAAGCTCTGAGCCATTACTCGCTCTCCCCCTCTCCCAAAATGGACGGCACGCGGAAGTAACGGTCGCGCGCGCTTCCGGCGTTTTCGAGCGCAACGTCGAGCGGCAGATCGCGCTCGGGCTCGCGCAAGTCGTCACCCATCACGTTGGACAGGCTTCCGATGGGATGGAACGTGGGCTCCACGTCGGGCAAGTCATATTGCAAGACGGGCTCGAGCATCTGGACGGCATCGTTCATGTAGGACGTCATCTGGGTGAGCTCGTCATCGGTCAGTGCGATCTTTGCGTACTCGGCGATGCCGCGCACGTCTTTCTCGCTGAGTGCCATAGGCGCTCCCTTCCGCATAACAGTTAAACCGCTCTAGTATACAGGGCAACGCCGGCTTGGAGCAGGCGCTTTACCCAAATGCAGCGAAAACGTAACGAGAGCGGCAGACTGGCAGGCGGCGGGCTGGCGGTTCTGCAACGAAACCGCACCGTCCATAGCGAAAACCGTCCCGCCCGAAACGAGAACCGCGCCGCCCGAAACGAAAACCGTCCCGCCCGCAACGAAAACCGTCCCAACATTCGACGTTTTTCGGCAAAATCGCGATTTTCATCGAATGTTGGGACGGTTTGGAAGCCCCCGACCACCACAAAGGTACCTGTCCCCATTGTGGTGGTTCTGGGTGACGTCCTATGCCGAGGCCTTGGCCTTGCAGCGTTTGCGAATCGCGTGGATCACGATGTCCAGCAGCAACAGCAGGATGGCCACGACCACGATGAGCACGGCGAACTCGCGCTTGCCCCAGTGGCGGCCGGCCAGCGACTTTTGCTTGTCGACGTCCTTTTTGTTGTACTTGGTGCGCACGCAATGCACCAGCAGGCGATGGTCGTTCACGCCGTAGGGCGTGCAGGTGACGAGCGTCACCTTATCGGCGCCGGGTTCGATGGTCAGCGACTCCATCTCCTCGGGCAGCACGACCTCGGAGTCCACCATCTTGTAGGCAAGCGTCTTGTTCATGGTGTGCAGCAGTACCAAGTCGCCGGGCTCCAGCGAATGGATGTCGTCGAACATGCTCAGGTTGCGCATGCCCGAGTGCGCGGTGAGCACGCAATGCGTCGAGGTGCCGCCCACCGGCAGGCTCGTGCCCTCCAGGTGGCCGACGCCCGCCATAAGGACTTCCTCGCTCGTGCCGTGGTAGATGGGCATGCTCACGTCGATGGAGGGGATCTCGACCCAGCTCATCATGGGGTCGCGGTCAAAGATAAGCTGCTGAGCGTAGGGCTCGATCTGGTCGGCGGGAAGCTCGGTGGCCTCGCCCGCCAGCTGCTCGTTATAGGAGCGCGCCTGCAGCAGGATGCGCTCGCGCTCCTCTTCCGAAAGCGCGTCCACGGTGCTGGACACGGTGCTGATCTGGTTGAACACACCCGAGGCCTCGAGCCGGTCCAAGATCCACGGCCAGGTCATAAGGCCAACGCCAATAAGGATGATAACGATGGTGATGAGCCGGTCGGCCCAGCGCGGCAGCCGCTTGCGACGGCGCTTGGGCTTTGGTTGAGGTTTGGGCTGAGGGCTTGAGCCACCGTTGCCCGCGGCGTTATCGCTCTTCATATGTTTGGCGCCCTGCACCATCGCCGGTCACTCCTTTACAGCTCAGGTTGTCTAAACAAATAATAGCCGATTCGCGAGCCCCTACCCCGGACAACGCAGCCAGGACCGAAACACCGCCTACGGTCCGAATTCTTGGAGACCTTCTACAGCGCTTCCCGCCATGGATATTCCTTTCCAAACATGTGATCGAGTTCAAGCTGAATTCGCTCATCGTCGATTGCCGCCAAAGATAGCGCAAGTGAAATGTCGTCGATACGGGAGGACTCGGCAAACACAGGCGCATAGCGCCACACTTGGATCATCGCCGTTTCGTTGTCTGGCAGCTCCCCGTCTGCGACTTCAAGGTCACGCAGGTCACGCCATGCACTTCTTAAGACGGCCTTTTGCTCTATGCCCGGCGCAGCGAGCATCGAACGCGTAGCGAGCGCCGTCTCCCCAGCGTCAGCGAGACAGTCGACCTGTGGTGCCTTCCTTGCAAAAATAACCTTTGAGACAGGCGAGGAAAGCTCTGCCATGTGCTCACTGAGCAGAAGATCCACGGCAACGGGAAACACAATGACACGTCGTTCGCGCCGCTCGCGCCTTGCGAGCCCCCTGTCTACAAGCTCGGTTATGGCCTCACTCGCGCGGCTTGCCGAAATCCCAAGCGCACGACAAAGGTCATCGGGATGATATGACTCCTGCCCTGCTCCCCAGATTGCGGCAGCCTGCGCGTTGGATGACATCTTGGTCGCGCGATTATGAAACCGGACGCTGCCTCTCTCTGTGAAGGCAGCGCCCATAAATGGAAGAAAAGCCTGTCTACCGGGGCAAACAAAGGGGATCCCTTGTGCGACCAATGCTTTGCGCTGACGCGCATCGGCATCAGGAAACGAAACGACGACAGGAGCCTCCGCACGCAAGGCTAGCTGGCTATAGACTCTCTTAGCCTCGGGAAGCCCAACGCCAGTAGGCAAACTTGCAAGCAAAAAAGAAAAACCATTTGCGTCAACGGCGCGGACCTCAATCGACCGCAGATGCAGCGGCAAGCGTGCGGATCCAGGCCAAGTTTTAGCCTTGGCGGAGAGGCCCAGTGCTTCTTGTAAGTAGGCAAGCGCTTCGTTCATTTCCATCTTTTTCGCTTAATTCCAGTTAATATTGGAATTATACATAATTTTAGGAAATAACGAGATTTCTATCAGGCATAGGCCCGTATTTGAGTTTTCAAAATATCTCGGATCAACAGAAAGATTCGGGATACAATGTTTATAGAAAACGACGCATCCCGCGTAAGTGTTAAGGAGCGCGGGCAGCCTAGTTTTCTAACGTGTTAAACGGCCGGGCTGCAACCCCGGCCGTTTTTATTTGCGCTTGCGGCGCAAACGCCGAGAACTGTCCGCACCGCGCGAGCGCCTACGGACCTTAAACCGAACCTCATACGAGTCAAAAAACGCGATGACGAACGTGCCCACCGCCGCGAGGGCAGCGAGCGCGTTAAGGAATTTCAGCATTTGGGGACCTCCGATCGAGTCGTCGGCCGCCCGCGCACGGGATGCGTCGCAAGGGTATTTTACCGCGAGCGCACGCACTTACAGCTGGTAAACGCAATATTTGCAAACATTTGTTCGATGGTTACACACACGATCCTTTAAGCAGCGGAGCCTGGCGGCATTGCCCGGTCAGGTAGAGGCCCGTATTTGCGTTTTCAAATTATCCCAGATCGCTGGGGCGATTCGGGATACAATAGCTACAGGAAACGACGACTCCCGCGTAAGTGATCGAAAGCGCGGGCGGCCTAGTTTTCAGCTTTTGTTAAATGCCCGGGCCTCTAACCCCGGGCATTCTTGTTTGCGCTTGTTGCGGCGCAAATGCCTTCCACCGTCCGCACCGCGCGTGCGCCTACGGACCTTAAACCGAACCTCATACGAGTCAAAAACGCGATGACGGATGAGTCCGCATCGGACGGTGGAAGCTGCCTGTGTTGTCCAAAAAGAACGGGGCAGACTCCAGTGCGGAGTCTGCCCCGAAAAAAAATGGCAAAGCAAGAACGTGGATGGACGAGAAAAGTGTCCGCAAGTCTCATGGCCATCACATCCCACCTGCCAAAAGGATGGGTGAGCGAGCGTTACTCCTGCTCGGACTCCTCGGCCTGCTTACGGCTGCGGATGAGGTGCGCCACGCCGATGCACAGCACCGCGCCGCCAGCAATCCAAGTAAAGGTCACGCCGTTGAGACCGGTCAGCGGGAGGTTGGAGCCCTTCTTATTCTCGACGGTAAGGGTGACGGTACCATCAGTCTGAGTATCGTCATTAAGGATAACGAGGTCGGAAGTCTCCGCCGTCCTGGTGACTGTCACGGTCTGTGCCTCTTCCTCGGTTTTATGAAGACTGTCTGCACTAGACGCCTGAGTCGAGATCGTGAAAGTGAAGTCCTTCAGCGAATTGTAGTTGCCGAGGGCAGTCTGCTCATGAACGGTGTAAGTACCGGCGTCAAGTCCCTTGATGTAAATTTCGCCATTTCCATCAGTGAAGAACTCATGCGGCGTTTCACCAAGGTTGCCATGTTCCTGAACGTATTTGTTCTTAGAAGCGCTGCCGTCCGCATTGTCATCAGGAACGGTAGCCTGGATGGTAAATCCGACATTCTGGAGCTTGTTCTTGCTTTCGTGATCTTGCTTGACGAGTTTGAGCGCATAGGTGTAGTCGCGAACAGTATCGGGCACGGACTCACCCCTGCCATTGCTCATGGGGTTGTTGGAGTAGATGAGCTTGACGGTATTCTCGTTACCCTCGCCGCCAACAGTAACCATCTCAGCCTTCACGGGATCGAGCATGGCGGCATACTCGACGAAAATCTTCGTGTCCTTGGTGAGGTTGGACACGGCGGTCTTGAGGTCATCGAACTTAACGGTCAAGATTTGACCCGCGCCGTTTGCACCGCCCGTGAGTTCGGGAGTGCATGCAGAAGTAATATCCACAGCGCTGTCGCGATTATTGCCAGCATATACCTTAATGGAGCCCTCTTTAACCGTCAGGCCAGCAGAAAGCTCATCATGAAACTCGTAGTAGTAGCTATCGAACGAGGCCACGTTTTCGGCAACGGTGCCGGTTAGCTGATATTGAACATTCTGACCAACCTGTGAGTCAGCCTTGTCGGCCCAATCGCTGTTGGGTTTGTCGTCCTTAATCTTCTTTGTAACCGTAGGAATGCCGGTCTTCTCGGTAACCTCAACAGCACTGCCGCCCACGACAGCGAAGATCGGCGACGTACCAGTCTGCTTTTTGCCGGAATGTTCATCCGCACTGCCGATAGAGCCAGCGTCAGTCAGGAAGAGATAGTAGCCAGGGTTCTCAAAAGAAACTGAGGTATCTGCGGCGAAAGCAGCGCTAGTAGCCCCCTTTGGCTTGGTAGGTGCAGTGTTCTTGAGCAAGTCGGCAATCTTATCGAGCAAATCGCCATTGTTCACAACCCAAGAAGCGTTCTTGAGATTCGCAGCCATCCAGTCAGCAACATCCTGCGCGGTGGGATTTTCAGTGGGAATTTTCGGATTAGTGGAATCATAGTCAGTGCTGCCCTGAATAGCAGCAATGATGGCGTTCCGGGTGTCAAGTGTCACATCGGCGTTCCATTCGACATCAGAAACGACCTTGTTGCCTGAGTCAGTCCCATCAACCACCTTGGCTTTAAAAATCTGATAGGCAACAAACTGAGTCTTTTTTTCCGGATTCGCGGCGTCCGTGTTATTTTCATCTTGCTTGATCGTGATGCTATTGGTCGAACCCGCCGCATCATCAGCAAACGCCATGGTCACCGGGGCCATGACTCCACCGAAGCTCAGCGCTGCTGTGAGGCCGGCGGTTACTGCCAGGCGTGCGATGTTCTTGCTCATGCTCATCTTCTTTTCCTCTGCTTTCTGCCCGAATTCCATTTGATCTAAATCTGTCTGTCTGTGTCTTAGCATCTACTTCGCTACGTCTCGCCCCGCTCTCTGTGGGGCTGCCAGCTACTCTTTATGGCTGCCACCTCCCCGCTTGACCAGGAGCGCGACCACGATGAGCGCGGCTCCGGCGACCGCTGCGGCGGCCGCGGCGTACATTGCCATATCGCCAGTCGAGGGCATAAAGCCTCCGGTGGTAATGCTAGGGGGCGTGCCGGTGGGCGTGTTGATGAGCGACGCCTCCAGGCTGCCCGTCGACCCGTCCGCGCTGTCGGCGCGCAGGGGCGACTCGGCCGTGACGGTGAGTTTGGGCTTGGCGGCGGTCACCTGGTCGACGTCCAGGCCCTCGGCCGTAACCGTCACCGTACGTTTGCCCTCAAAGGCGGTGTAGCCCTTGGGCGCCTTGAGCTCGCGGACCTCCAGCTTGCCCGAGTCCACGCCCGAGACGGTCACGCGGCCGTCCTCGCCCGTGGTGACGGTGGCCTTGTCCTCCGCATCCCACGTGCCGTCGGCCGCCAGCGTGCGACCGCGGTCGTCGGCGATGCTCAGGACCGCCCCGGCAAGCGGCTTGTCGCCGTCGCTGCCGCGCTTGGTGAGCGCGAGATCCCAGGTGTAGGCGCACGCATCGTCGCTCGGCGTGCTGGTGAAGTCGGCGTCGCCGGACTGGTCGGCAAAGGGAGAGCGCGGGTAGCGCAGGTAGGCCTCGTTGGGGTTGCCCTTCGCGATGCCGTGGTTGCACGCGCTGTTGAGCGGCGCGTTGTACACGGCGACCACGCGGGCGCCCGCGGTAAAGGCGTCGGCCCCGCCGAGCGCGGCAATCAGGTCGCCGGTGCGCACGGTGAAGGTCTTGCCGTCGACCGCTACCTTGGTGGCGCACTGGGCCGTGATGTCGGCCCAGCCCTTCGCGGGCTCGGTGCCGGCGCGGCCGTCCTTGCCGGTCTGGACCGCGTCAAAGCCGCCGTCCGCGCCCGCCGCCACGTACACGCGCACGCTCGCGGCCACCTTGGAGGGGTCGAGCCCCGCGCTCATGGTGTCGACGAACCGCACCATGTAGGTGTCGTAGGCGGTGAGCCCCGCCGGGACCGTGGCAGAGAGGCGCCAGTACAGGTCGTCGGCAACCGTGGCGTCGGCGGCCTTCTGCCATGCGGCGGTGCTGTCCTCCAGCACGTGTTTTTGGACCTTGGGGGTCGCCGCCTTGGGCTTGACGGTAACGGCGCTGCCGCCGACCAGGGTCATGATCGGCGCGGTGCCGGCCTCGCCCTGGGCGATGGCGTCGCCGTCGGCGACGATGAGCCAGTAGCCGCAGGGCAGCTCGGCCGCCGTGCCCGCGTTAAGGGCCACGAACTCGGCGCCAGAGCTCTGGAGTGAACGAGCGAGCTGTGCGCTCAGCGCGCTCGTAAGGTGGGAATCGGTGTTGAGCCACTCGGCAGCTTCCTGCGCGGTGGTCTGGGAATTGGGCATGCCGGCGCTGTGCAGCACGGGCAGGGCGGCGTCGCGCACAGCGTCGCTTGCCCAGACGAGGTCGGTGGCAATCTTGGCGTCGCTGTCGCCGTCGACGACGTTGGCGCTAAAGATCTGGTAGGCGTCGTAGCTGCTCGCCACGGTGCCGCTCACCGTGATGGAACCGGTCGAGGTCGGCGCGGCCTGCGCGGATGCGGGGAACACAACCGCGCAGGTGCCGATCAGGAGGGCAAGCAGCGCAAACAAGATCGGGAAGGAGCAAACTTTTTTATTCACGACGCTTACCTCCCTTCGCATTCGCCTTGCGACGAATGTGCATCCAGGCCGCAGCAGCGCAAAGCACCGCCGCGCCGGCAAGGTACGTCAGAGTGACGCCCGACATACCAGAAAGGGGCAAAGAAGTGGAGTAGGTGTTGGTGAAGGTGGGGGTGGAAGTGTCGGTGAGGTCGTGGTCATCGGTATCGGCGTTTTCCCACTCACCTTTGGAGTTAACGGTTCCCTTCCTGTAGGTCACTTCACATTTAATCGTCTTATCAGGCTGAACAGTTGCCTTGGCCGCAATCTTGTAGACCGAATGGTCGTACGTGTAGTGCGAGAACTGCGAACCGTCGGTTTTCTCGCGCACATAGTACGTAAAGGTCTTGAAAGGGCCACCCGTGGAGCCGCCCGGGTCGTCGGGATTATTCCTGATATCAGAGAGCGAGTACTTGAGCTCAATCGTTTCATTGCTTTTGTCCTTGAACGAAAGCGTCTGCGTCTTCTCAGGACCAGAGGTCACGGCAGTACCGATGATGTTTTTAAATTCGCTGTCTTTCGCAAGTTGAAGCGTAAACGCCTTCATCTCGCCACCCTCAACGACCTTAGTCGCCTTAGGAGTCCAGGAGACGGGAGACACGATTTTGTTGGTAAAGGTCGGTTTCTTACTGTTACCGATAGTAACCGTAGTCTTCGTGCTATCTTGTGAGCTATCTTGTGGGATGTCAACGGAATAGCTTCCGGAACCAAGTGGTTTGAAGTCGGGATCCTTCTCTGTCTTTTTAGAAACGGTTATTTCTTTTACCTTGTAATAATTAATAGGAATCGACATGAGATATTTAGTGTCGGATGGATTGTCCTCAACTTTTACCACGATCTTGTAAATGGTCTCGTCGAATTTGGTATTCGATTCGTTTTCGCCGCTGATGGGTTCCTCAACTAGATAGAAAACGTATTGTCCCGAAGAATAGTCCTTGCCAGAGTCGAAGGTGATATTGCCGTTTGTTTGATCAACAGGCGCCTCGCCCGCAACACTGCAATCGCCCATATCAAATGTGTCGTCATCTTTCCAAGAAGGCTCGATGTCACCATCCTGGCGCAGCAACTTAAATCTGTAATTGTGCGTGCTAAGGCCTTGCGAGATTCCCTTTTCATCTTTAAGCACCTTGGTGGCATTGAGCTTCATGCTCGGATAAACACTCAGATCCTTGACCTCGCCAACGACAAGATCGCCGTTGGTCATGATGCCGCCACCGTGGGTGTAGGAATAGTTGCCACTGATAATGGTCGTAGCCGCTGTCTGCGCCTTTCCCATGGCATCGGCAGTCGGATGGGCCTCAAGACCGAACATGTACTTGGCCTCGGCGCCGCCATTTGGCTCAATGGTGATCTTCTCGCCGTCGCAAGTGCCCTGCCAACCAGCCGAGTCGCCGCCGAGCATCTTGCCGAGCACAACTGCAATTGTCGAGTTCGCACCATCTTTTTTACGCACCAGGAAGAAATCCTTATGGCCGAATTTTTTGAAGGGCTCGGTAATGTACTCGGAGTTACTATCCTCGTTCTTCCCATATCCGCCGGCAGAGTAGTGTTCACCATTATTATCTTTATTGTTATAAATAGCGGCACCGTTGGAATGCGAAACGATTGTTTCGCCCGTAGGGCAAGCGCCAACGCCGCCGCCCCAGCCGCCAGCCTCATTTTCGGCAATCAACGTCTTTACGATATTGAGCTTGCCGCCCTTCTGGATAAAGACGCCACCGCCGCCCCAGTCGCCGCCGCGATCCTTACCCGTCATAGTCTTGTTGTTCGTAATGTAAATCTTGCTGTTCTCACCAGCGCTAATTGTTGCCATCGTACCAGTGTTGTCACCGCCAGCGATACGCAAACCGCCGCCCTCAGCGTTCTCCGCCACGTTGCCGGCAATCGTGCCGCCAGTCATTTCAAACTCGATGGTCTGGTTGTAAAAACCAGCGTAAACGCCGCCGGCAGCCTCATGGGAGTAGTTAGCAGTAACTGAGCCACCCGTTATACTGAGCTTGCCACCATTTACACATGCAATGCCACCGCCACCGAGCAGGCCATTGTTAAACGATTCAGAGATATTGGAATCGACACGATTGTTAGTAATGCTTGCCGAATCGCTGATACTAACGCAAGCATTTTTGGTAAAGACGCCGCCGCCATAACCATTTTCGGGACTGCCGCCGCTGTTGCAAGTGTTTTCATACGTAGCGTTGCCAGAGATAATTCCGCCCGTAAGCTTCAGGGTGGCTCCCTTGTCAGCATAGATGCCGCCGCCAGAACCCGACTTGTTTCCCGCGACCACGCCGCCTGTCATTTCGAGACTGGCATTCGCGCCCGCCTTCTCGCCCGTTATGCACAGGCCACCGCCGTTGCCATTGGTGACGTAACCGCCTTCGATTTTGACTTTACCCTCAGAAAAAATCACATGGCCGTCATCGCTCAGATTGGCGGCCGTGGTAATCATGCCGCCCTTGAGATCGAGCGTGCCGCCCTCTTTAACGGTGACCACATGCTTTACGGAACCGCTGTCCGATGCCGCATCAATAGCGCCAAAGCCCGTAACGACATGCCTGATCGTAGTCTCGGTTGTGCCGAGTCCATCTTGATTGGGCGTGCTCTTGGTCTCAAAGTAAGTAAGACTCTTAGGAGTGCCACTATTTGAGCCGTTTCCTGTTTCCCATTCCATAGACGCAAGATGACCCGCCGTCGTTTCGACCAGGGTCTGTTCGTCTTTTGTTTTACCTAAATCCTCGATAGTGAGTGTGGCTCCATTTTCGACCACAAAGAAGGAGTCTTTGTTGCCGGAACCACGGTAGAGCATGTGTCCCGCAAGATCGATAGCAGTGTCTTTGGTGATGGTGATCTGCTTATCCGAATAGGCAAAATCCGTCAGTCGGAACTTGCCGCCATTGGTGAACGTCTCAGCAATATTACCTTTCACCTCGTTATAGCCATCGGCACTGACGGTAGCGGGAGCGATAGCGTTTTCATCGTTAGTTTCATCATCAGAAGGCTGTGTATCGGAAGGCTGCGCGGCGCCCTTGGCCTCCGCGTCGTCGGACGGCAGTCCCGCGGCAGCGGCGTCTTCGCTCGCGCCATTCTCGGCATCATCGCTAATCTGCTTTTCGGCACCCCCGTTAGTGGTGCTGTCTACACCAGTAGACTCACTTGAGGAACCCCCCCCCATCACAGTTTCTTCGGTAGAAACCGTCTGGGCATCGTTGGCAATGGCCTGCGAGATCGGAGGCATGACGAGCGACAGTACCAGGCTCAAAACGGAGGCTCCGCACAAAACGCCTGCCAGTACACGGCGCGTCGCTTTATTACTCTGCTTAGATTTGTCTGAATTCGCTTTCATCGATGTCTCCTCCCCAAGAGACCGCGATCTTGCTCTTTCACTATCAAACGTATCTGCGGAACCTGTAATTACGCACGCTTAGTAATCCATATTGTAACGATTGTTTGAACATCCGAGCAAGAAAACCAATAGTTTTGTAGCGAATTCTTAATTCTTAATTCTCTTGACATTTGCTCAGATTTACCTTCGTTTATTCGCTATCTAATTTTTGTTTCTACTGGTAATTTAGTTGCCCATCATTTTTTAATGGCATTAGATTCATTTGCACAGCATTTTGCTCAAGAGCAAACATCCCGCTCACAGTCGAAAATCGACCGTGAGCGGTGGGTCATTAACCGGAAGGAATAACCTACCAAATTGATGAGAATATCTTTAACCCATCGGTGGTTAGAAGTATGATGTTCAGACAACGTTATTTGAATTTTCGCGCAGATTTTAGGCATCAATTCGCCCAAATCGCCTGAAGCCACCGCAAAGCGCCTGCTCCCTTTGTGGTGGCTCTCCCCCGGCGCTACAGTAGATGCTCCTCGATAAAGATCGCGATGCCGTCTTTGTCGTTGCTCGCGGTTACAAAATCGGCGGCGGAGCGGGTGGCTTCGCTGCCATTTGCCATGGCCACACCCACGCCGGCGTCGGCCACCATGCAGGTGTCGTTGTCCGCATCGCCAAACACGCAGATGTCCTGGAGCTCCATGTCGTTGAGCTCCGCCACACGCACAAGGCCGCGCGTCTTGGACACGCGCGGATCCATGAACTCGTAGAGCCGTTGCGTGGTTTGCAGGGCCGCCGCCTTGACGGTGTCGTCGACAAACGTCGATGCTCGCTCGATGACCTGCGGCATTACCTCGGGCGCCATGGTAAACATCACCTTGGGCTGCGGCTCGCGCAAGAACTCGGCAAAATCGACCACCTGATAGGGCACGCCGTCGACGCGCGACAGATGCTCAACGCACGCGTTGCTCTCGGGCACGTAGAACACGCCGTCTCGGGGGCAGACGGGCGTTGCCGGAAGGTCCGCCATGTGCTTGCAGATGCGCGCGATGGTCTCGCCCGGCAGCGGATAGCTCAGCTCGTTGATGTCGTGCGCGCGGTCGATGACCTCGGCGCCACCGCAGCCCACGAGTACGTCCACCAGGCCTTCGATGCCCCAGAGCTCGTACATGGCCTCGGTCGCGTGGGCGTCGCGCCCGGTGCACAGGCCAAAGAGCACGCCGCGCTCGCGCAGGGCGCGGATCGCCGCCACGGTGCGCGGGGACACCGTGTGCCGGCTCGTGAGCAGCGTGCCGTCGATATCGCAGAACACGGCTTTGATGTGGCTGAAGGTGGTGTCCATGGGAGCCTTTCTGGGTAGTGTGGCGGTGCTGGGTGTATTCGTAAGCGGCGTACATGGTATACCAATGCGCGGGTCGTTGTGGCGGCTTGTGGTGCTCGGGTCTCAGCACAACCCATCACAACATTCGACGTTTTTCGGCAAAATCGCGATTTTCATCGAATGTTGTGACGGTTTCTTGCCGTCCTGCAGCACGATCCAAATGCTTGCGTCCAAACAGCAGCAGCGCCGCAGGGACAGCCGTCACGACTATGCCCGCTCCTACGAGCGTCTGCTGCACGCCAAACGTCGCCGCCAGCCACGGGGCAATCGCCAGCGGGGCTACGCCGGCGAACATGTTGCCAAAGCCCATGACCGAGTTGACGCGGCCGAGCTGCTCGAGCGGGGCCGTCGTTTGTACGATGGTGTTGTGGAGCGGGTTGACGACGCCCCAGGCCACGCCCAGGGCGATCTGGCCGACGAGCGCCACGCCCACGTACGGCATGCCCACGTAGAGTAGGCTTCCCAGACCCACGGACATGAGCGCCACGAGCAGCGTTTTAAGATTGACGAGGTGCGGCGGCATGCGGAGCGCGACCACAGCGCCCAGCACCGCGCCCACGCCTGATGCCGACGAGAGCCAGCCCATCCATTCGACGCCGACGTGCAGGACGTCGCGATAGAAGAACGACTCCAGCGGGTCGAAAGCGCCGTAGCCAAAGTTCGAAAGAAAGATGATGCAGAAGAGCAGGGCGAGGACGCTGTTGGTGAAGACGGTCTTGATGCTGGCTGCGAAGGTGACGCGAGCGGACGTGCTGGGGTTGGGGCTTTGGCTTGCGCACCCGGCGACGCGACCTTCCCGTGACTTAAACCCCCAGCCGGCGATAAGAGCCAGCAGGGTGAACAGCATCATGAGCACAAACACCGCGCGCGACGATGCGGCCGCCGCGGCAAAGCCGCCCAGCGTGGGCCCGACGATAATGCTCACGTTGGAGAACATGGTGATGGCGGAGTTGATGTCTTTGAGCTCGACGGGGTCGTCGGTGAGGTAGGCCGGATAGGACGTGGCGATGGGCTGGGCGAACCCCATTACAAAGCCCAAGAGTACCGCGCCGGCAAGGACCGTTCCGGTCGCGCTGCCAAAGGCGATGATTGCCACGCCCGTTGCCAGCGTGCCGACGATGCTCAGCAGAAAATGACGGCGCGGACCCCAGGCGTCGAGTGCCGCGCCACCCGCAAAGGATCCCAGGATCACGAAGACGTTCATAAATAGGACGGCCAGCGACGTCGCGACGACCGAAGCGCCGTCCGCATAGGTGAGCGTTCCGATGACGCCGATAAAGTAACTGGTCTGGAATCCGGTATAGATCAGAAAGCGCATCGCCACCAGGCGCTTAGCCTGAGCAGACAACGACGAGTTGGTTTTTGAGAATAGAGGAATGGGCATAAGAGCTCCTTGTTGCATACGAATACGGGCCGCGGGCATTGACCGCCGACCATCGACTCAATCTTTCCGTATGCAACGTTAAGGACGCATCGGGCCCCTTCTCTCCGTTTTTGCCAGCACGAACTACTTGGTAGATTTTAAGGCATGTCCCAAACATCTACCAAAGCAAAAACCACCACAAAGGTGCCCTTTGTGGCGGAAATGACGTTTGCCCAGATAAAACCTGCCAAAATAAACCTGTCCCTTTTTGGCAGGTTTTAGGCGAGATAGTCTTGAATCAAATCGCAAATGGCTCGGGCGTCGTTGATGTTGATGGCTCGGGTCGCAAAGCCGGCGTCGAAGGCCTGGCGCGCCAGGGCCTCGTTGCAGGCTAGGGCCAGTGTGCGGCCGTCGACCAGATCGAGCGAGCTCTTGCCACGCAGACGGTCGACACCGGAGCGCGCGACCACGATATTGTCGAAGCCCTCGGTCTTGTAGCCCTCGATGATCACCACATCGACGTCGTTGTAACGCGACAGCAGCTCGCGCGCGGGCATCTCGTCCTCCTCGCGCGTGTCGGCGTACTCCGCCCAGCGCGTGGCGCAGATAAGGCCCACGTGCTTGGATCCGGCCTGGTGATGGCGCCAGGTGTCCTTAGCGGGCACATCGATATCAAAGCCGTGATGCCCATGATGCTTGAGCGAGCCCACGCGCAGGCCGCGGCGAGTGAGCTCGGCGATAACCTTCTCGACGAGCGTGGTCTTGCCCGAGTTCTGGTAGCCGATAAACGCGATCGCGGGGACGGTCGGGGCCGGAACTGCGGGCGCGATGGCAACGGGTGCGCTCGCGGGCGCGGCACCGTCAGCGGCCACGGCCTCAACAGCAGCGGCCTGACGCTCTGCACGATCCCACACGCCCGAGCGGCCACCCTCCTTGTGCAACAGGCGCACGTCGACGATCTCCATGCCGCGATCGACGGCCTTGCACATGTCGTAGATGGTCAGACACGCGGCACTCGCGCCGGTCAGCGCCTCCATCTCAATGCCGGTCTTGCCCGTCACGCCCGCCGTGACCAGCACGTGAAAGCCAACCTGCCCGTCCGCGCGCGCCGGCGCCCAGCCCTCGGGCATGTCATCGACAGGCATCCCCGCCGGAGCGATGGGCGCAATGTCGCACTTGCTCTTGGTAATGAGCAACGGGTGGCACATGGGAATGATGTCGCTCGTGCGCTTGATGGCCATGATGCCCGCCACGCGCGCGCAGGCAAGCACGTCGCCCTTCTTGGCGCGGTCCTGCAGCACCATGGCCTGCGTCTCGGGGTGCATAAGGATGGTGCCCTCGGCGATGGCGATGCGATGGGTCTCGGCCTTGTCGGACACGTCGACCATGCGCACCTCGCCCTTGGCGTCCACGTGCGTCAGCTCGTCGCGACGGGCGTCGCGGGCGGGCTCAGTAGCAGCGCTGGCAGTCGGCTGCGCGGACGCGTCGGCGTTGCCAGCATTCGCCGCAGCCGTGGCTTTATGGGCAGACATCGCGGCCCTGCGAGCGGCCTTGGTGGCATCGGCGTACCTGCTCTTGGCCATATGATCATCCTCCGATTTGGGACATAAATCGTTGCGTGCCCTCAATTATCGCGTGTTCCTGCGGTTTGTGGGCCACGGCATCGCGCCAAATCGAAAGTACCTGCATATCATCACCACGGCGCAGGGCGTCGCGCACCGAATACTCGGCATCGCTGAACAGGCACGGACGCACGTTGCCATCGGCCGTCAGGCGCAGGCGGTTGCAATTCGCACAAAAATGGTTGGACATGGCGCTGATAAAGCCGACCGTTCCCGCCGCGCCCGGAAAGTGCCAGTAGCGCGCGGGGCCCGCGCCGGCAGGAGCGTCGTTGATGTCGAGCGGCTCAAGCTCGCCCAGTCCCGCCGCGGTGGCCCCGGCATTGATGCGCGCCCGCAGCTCGTCGCTCGGCACGGTATCGCTCGCGTCCCACAGCTCGGGATTGAGCGCGGGCGCATGCGGATCCACGGCGCAATGCGAGCTGGTGCGCTCGTCGCCGATGGGCATGTATTCGATAAAGCGCAGGTGGATGGGGCGGTCGACGGTCAGCCGTGCGAGGGCCGCCACATCCTGGTTGAGCCGGCGCACCACAACGCAGTTGACCTTAACGGGCTCAAAGCCCCAAGCCAGCGCCGCGTCGACGCCGGCCATGGTCTGCTCGAGTCGACCCAGGCGCGTGATCTTTCCAAACAGCTCGGGGTCGAGTGTGTCGAGCGAAATGTTGACGCGGTTAAGCCCGGCATCCTTGAGCTGCGGCGCTAGCTTGGGCAGCAGGGCGCCGTTGGTGGTGAGCGAGATGTCTTCGATCTGCGGAATCGCGCGGATGTCGCGAATAAGCGGGATGATACGGCGGCTGACCAGCGGCTCGCCACCCGTCAGGCGCACGCGGCGAATGCCCTCCCCCGCCACCAAGCGCACAAAGCGGGCGATTTCCTCGGCGCTGAGCAGCTCGTCGTGCGCACGGGGCGCCACGCCATCGGCCGGCATGCAGTAAATGCAGCGGAAGTTGCACTTGTCGGTAACGGCAATGCGCAGGTAGTTGATATCGCGGCCAAAGCCGTCATGTTGCACGCGCCCGTCCACGCAGCCTTCCCCTCACGCGGCGTTTTATTCTTCGGAAAACATAATACCCCACGAGAGAATCATGCCGACACCCGTACGACAGGACAGGTCGCTTCGAGCAAAACCGGCTTCCCGAGCCCATCCTCAACACAGACCATCACAACATTCGATGCTTTTCCCGTTTTTGGCAAAAAACGTTGAATGTTGTGATGGTTTGTCTGCCCACGGCACCCCGTAGAAGGGCCGGAACGCCCCTAGAGGCCGCCGTCCCAGTGCCGAATCACGAATTCTCGCAGGTCGTTCTGACGTTTCTGGAACGCTTCGCTTCGATCGCACTTGAGACCCATAGCGAGTGCGATGGCGTTCATCGCCCGATGCAATTGCAGCTGGTGGGCAAACTGAGTCCCGGTGAGGACGATCATCCTAAAGCCCAGCGCACTCAGCACGGTCATACGCTCCGCATCCGACGCGCTGCGCTGTTTATCAAGATGGTCCGAGCCGTTGTATTCAATCCCTGTACCGCTTGCAGGCGCATATACGTCAATCTCGAAATACCCGGCCTTTGCGAGATACTTGAACTCGTTGGGAACATCGACCCGATGGTTGAGCTCGATCTTGGCGTATCCCAGCCCGCCCTGGGAACGTTTTGCTACGACCATGATTGCGGTGGCCGTCTCCATGGGCGACCGCGCGCCATCGTGCACGCGCTTGAGCACAGCGGCCGCGCGTATAGCCCCCTGACGAGATCGGTTCTCATTGCAATAAGCAATCAAGTCGGCAACGGTATACCTCTGCCCCATCTCGATATAATCGCCTGTCGACAGATGATTCAAATGGTATCGGGCACAGATTTCGTAGCCATATTCCAGCTGCTCGGACTCGCTCATCCACGAGCCCGCCTGGACAAAGCACATGGCCTCATCAACCACTAGAAGGCCCTCTGCCACCTCGATAAGATGGCCTGGAGGTACCGGCGTTCCAAACACGTGGCACCTAAATCCAGCCGGCGTCGAGCGCTCAAAATCGAAGTTGACGAGCGTGTCGATATGATCGAGCTCTTCTCGTGGAATACCAAGTGAGACCAGATAGTCGGTAACGATCCCAACTGCCGTTGAAGCCCTCAGCCCCTTGGCATCGAGTCCCAATTTGGGCAGGCTCGCGGTCGGCTCCGCCTCGTTAGCAAGCGAGTCCTCATCGTATAGGCTGCTTGCTCGCGAGAGCGGCTCGGACGGGCGCGCCACGTTGTGGTACAGCCAGGCAGTCTTATGGGACAGGACGATCGGCAGGTCCATGAGCCCTCCAATGGAGTCGGATAACCAACCTTATTCCCCTGCCCACGGGTCCGCACACCTTCGTGCGCAAGAAAGCGATTCCACCCGGTCGAGTGGCAGAAAAACCATCACAACATTCGATGCTTTTCCCGTTTTTGGCAAAAAACGTCGAATGTTGTGATGGTTTGAGGTGAGGTGAGGGGCACGGAGGGGTCAAAGCATCGTGCTTGGAGCGTGACTTTTTTTCGCACCGTCGTCATCAATAACCTTGACTCTACAATCGTTGTAGGGTTTTCACTACACTGGTAGCTAAACGAAC
>OFMN01001033.1_pt1 | contig 20813 bp, 22 predicted proteins | sample 1541791 | NCBI WGS metagenome assembly OFMN01 (sample SAMN04209248, study PRJEB22552) | human gut metagenome | biome: gut; material: feces | host: Homo sapiens | place: USA: Oklahoma
TCCACCTCGATGATCAGGTCACCGCTGACCGGATCTTCCTGGTATGCGGTATCGCTGTCTACCTTGATTTCCACGGTATTGGCACTGTGGGTGTATCCATCCGGTGCAGTCACTTCTTCGATGCGGTAATTTCCACAAGCCAGATTCTGTGGCAGGATCAGGTATCCATTCTCATCCGTAAAATAAGATTTATGTACCATAGTAGATGGGTAGGTGGTCACCTGTTCCACATATTTCTTGTTATCCAGATCGTATACTTTAAACTCAGTATTCGGAACCAGGACAGATTTCTTTGTCTCGTCATCTTTTTTGACGATCTTTAATTTTGCTTCAAACTCTTCGTCCAGAAGCACACGCCATACCTGCGGCTGATCCGGATTGTTTTCCGAGATCACAACCTTAAAGTCATCGACTGGTTTGAAGTTGTGCGGTGTGGTGGTTTCTCTTACAATGTAGGTTCCGTATGCAAGCGGAATGGAGCATGCATATCCACGCTCATCCGTGAACATTTCTGTCTGTCCGTCTGCGGTCAGTACAACCGGAGTTGCAGATGCAAAGTCATAGGAACCGTCCTTATTTTTCTTCAGGCTGCTCTCCAGATATGCACTGAATCCCACACCTTTTAACAGATCGGCATCGGTCTTTCCGTTGTTGGCTGCTTTGATGACCTGAAACGGCTGTTTGATCACATCTTCCAGAGAAGTTGCGGTACGTTCTACCGTCTGAACCAGATCTCCCTCGTCATTGCACTCCAGATCATGTTCTTCCGTGTCTGCCAGATATCCGACAGGCGGAGTCAGTTCTTTAACGTAATACTTTCCGAGATAGAGGTCTGCGACTTCTGCATTTCCCTCTGTATCCGTAGTCAGGGTTGCAATCTGTGTTCCTGCCGGGTAAAGAACACCTGTCTGTCCATCTGGATGTACGATATCTTCACGGGCATACAATCTGTAAACAGCACCCTCAAGTGTTGCATCTCCCTGTGCGGTCTTTCCGGTTTCGGAATCCTCTTTTACCAGTTTGATCTTCGCATTGATCCGCTCATTCTGGAACGTATGGTTGAAAGAAACCGTTGCCTCTTTGTCTGTGGTGTACTGGAAGGTAAAGGAGTACGCATCCTCGCCGTTTCTCACATATCCAGCTGGTGCACCCAGCTCTTTCATGTAGTAGCTGTTGGCGATCGGCAGGTCTGCCTGATATACGGCTTTTCCGTCTGTTCCGGTCACTGCTTTCTCAATGAGAGTATCTTTCTTGACCACAATGGTTCCGTCCGCTGCTTTGATGTCATTTCCGGCATACAGACCATAAGTGCCGCCCGGAAGATATTTCCTGGTTTCTTTATCCTGTTTGTATACACTCACGCTTGCTTTCTGGCGGTCATTTTTGAATGTCACGCTTCCCATGACCTTTTCCACATTACTTCCGGCATAGGAAAGGGTGATCTCCTGGCTTTCACTAGTACATACCAGATTTTGTGGTGCCTGCATTTCTTTTACCACATATTTCCCCAGATATAGCTTGTCCAGTGTGGCACTTCCGTCATCCCCGGTGGTGAGTCCGGCTTTAACCAGTGCATCTTTTTTGTAGATGATTGTTCCGTCTGCGGATACAATGTCCTCTGCAGCATAAACGTTGTAAACCGCGCCTTTTTGTTTCTGCTCTGTATAAACAAAGGAAACACCATCATCGGTCACCTTTGCTCCGGTCAGGACTTCGCCTAATTTGTAAACGGTCAGGCTTGCCATCTGCTCTGCATCGGTAACGGTCTGTTTTACGGTATCCCCGATGACCAGTTTCACATCGTAGGCTTTGGTATCCAGCAGATATCCGTTTGGTACGGAGATTTCTTTCAGGTATACGGTATCCTGTGTTTTGGTGATCGTAACGCTGGAAGCTCCGTTGGCATCTGTGGCCGGCATCTTTGTGATCAGGTTCTTTCCATCCTTGTCACTGTAAACGCCATAAACTGCACCTGCGATGGCTTTGTTGCTCTTACGGTCTTTCTTTACGATCTCCAGAGTTGCCTTTTTTACCCATGATACTTTAAAATCTACATATTTCTCATCGGTCACACCCTCGCCAAATACCAGGGCAAGGTCCTGTGTCTCGCTTCCGGTTGTGATCTTATAAGCGGAATAATCTTTGATGATGCTTCCCTTCATGGTGACAGACCATTCCCCTTTGACATCCACTGCCTGTGTCAGCGGTGCAGATAAGTAGAATTTGGTACCGCCGCAGATCTCCACGGATGCACCTGCACTGCTTGTTTTTCCCGTTGTCACATTATGCAGTTTGACACCGGACGGCAGCTTCATGGTGATGGTCTGCAGTTCGGATGCCTTGAAGGTGATCTCTTCTGTTCTCTGGCTGTTGCCGCTGATATATGCGGTAACATTTGCATTGGAGAAACTCATGTCCACTTCCGGTATCTCCGGCTGGCTCATGCAATAATTGTAGAGTTCCATTGCCAGAGCCTGTCCGGTTGCATTCGTACCGGAAAAAGCGTCACTACTGTTATTGGCATAAGACGCAGCCAGATGGACAATGATAAACTGTTTTCCAGCGGAAAAATCAGGATGTTTCTCTGAGAAAAATCCATTTTCGCCGGATGCTTTTGTGCCGTAGTAGCATACTTTTGCCAGTGCTTTGCTGTCACCCAGTTTGGTGATCTTATAGACACCATCCCCAGGTCCTGCCTTGGACGGCTGCACACAGTAGGCAGTTGCAGACACGTTTCCAAATTTTACGGTATATTTATAAGTTACATAGGAACCCAGACCGTAGTCTGCATAATAGTATGCAGCCCCTCTTGTCACATCTACGTCCTGTGTTGCTCTTGTACTGGTATTGACTGCGGTGAATGAAACGGTTTCCCCATCTTCCATTGCCATCAGGTCAATATCCTGTTCCCCTGCCTGCTCCAGAACATCGCTGAGTGTCAGCCCGGATTCTTCATCGGTTGTATTTTCCGTTTCGGATTCCTCTAATGCAGCATCAAACTCGGATTCGGAAAGTCCGTCCTGAAATTCGGGTTCTGTTTCTTCCGGTTCTTCTGTTTCAGATTCAGCTGTCTCCGGCTCAACAATTTCTGTCTCTACAGGCACTGTCTCAGTTTCTTCCTGCGAGGCAGCTTCCTCATCATCAGAACCTGTATCCTCTTCGGTAACTGCCTGTTCTGTCTGCGGTTCACTCTGAGCTGCTGTCACAGGCTCTTTTACGATCAGGTTTCTCCCAATCTGATAAACCGGGTGGTTCTGGTTGACTGGCTCCACATAATAAACGGCATGGTAAGTGTCTGCATGGCTGGTGCTGAAGTTCTCCCCGGCGTCATTCTCTGCTTTCTGGAATATCACTTTGACTTTGCTTTCGTCCTTAATTTCCAGATTCGTGCGGTCACTGGAAACATCAAACTCCTGTCCGACTTCCAGCTCCAGATCGTTGGCTTTTACCACTTCCTCTTCATCCAGCAGATCCTTTACGGATTCATAAGCTGGCGGTTCTGCCGTTTTCGGCTCTTCCGAAGCATAAACGGTCAACGGTGAAATGACCGTGGATAAGATGGTGACTGCCGCCATCACCCCTGAAAGGATCCGCCTGAATCGATATTTGCTCTTCATGTTTTCTACCTCTTTCTTATTTTTCTTCATTTCTCATAAGAACAGCCGGATGTTCCCACCCGGCCTGTCTGTTCTCGTTATTCTGTTATCTTGCGTCCTCTGTCCGTCCTGGCTTCTGCAGACAGGCATATGTGCTTTTGTCATACCGCCATGCTTTATCGCCGTCGAGGTTAGCAAGCAGATGCTTCCGCACATTTTTGTATTCGTCCCCGATTAGTCCGAGACGGAGCAAAAAGGTACGGAATGTAAATGCCGGGTTATCCCCGATCTCCGTCTTTTTGGCATGGGTACAGGACTGGTTGACCGCCTGTGCGGATATGGCAAGTGCCAGCGTAATGTTTGACCGGACTTTTCCTGCATGGAGGGTGCTTTCAAAACAACGCCATTCCAGTGTTCCCTTGGAAAAAACAGCATGTAGGTTTAAGGCATAATACCTTGTCCAGTTGTAATGCTCGGAGCTTCCGTCATTTCCCTCATACCATGCCCTTTTGAATTTTTCCATCGTGATGGTGCTGTTTGGCATCCGGCGGATCTTCTCCACTACCATAGGACGGACTTTCTGACAATACTCATCTTCCCTTCTCGTCTGTACATTTAAGGCTTTGAACAGAATATCCTCTTTGCAGTACATGATCGTCAGTGCATTTTTCAGACTCCTTGGTGTATGATTGGATGCGTCCACATGGACATGCATGCCACAGGATGAATTGACAAAAGCACCTGCGTTTTTGACACACCGCACCACTTCCTGGAGTTTCCCCATTTCCGAATATTCCAATTTCGGGGATACCATTTCTGTCGAATAATCTCCATCGGCATCTATTACAGTACCATTTGCCAGCCTTTCACAGTCGATACTGCTGTCTCTTGAAAATTTCCACGTTTTTCCATCTGAATCTTTTACACACCAGGAATCGTAAGAACGGATATGATATGGCTCTGTTCCGAACATTCTTCCAATCGCAACAGCCGCATCATAGCGGCTGATACCTGTCATCTCAATCTCTGTACCAAAATACTGGTCTTTTAGGTCGATCTGCTTCACCCACCCTTCGCTTCTGGAACAGGTGAGCCGCTTTGGATCTCTTCATCTACTGCTTTCAAATTTCTGCCTATTGCTTCAATGACATTGACAGTGACACCATTACCGGCCTGCTTGTAAAGCTGGTTATCCGATGTTTCTTTTTCCATCTTGGAAATCTGACCATCCCGGTATCCCTGCAGCCGCAGACACTCCCTTGGCGTCAGCCTGCGGATTCTGCCGTGGTAAATCACTCCATGACGGTCAGTTGCCGTAATGGTGAACATTGGCTCTTCCGGTTCTTTCATCCTTCTTCCATTCTGGCGGACTTTTTCCCTGGCCGGTGTCAGCACTGCCCTTGGCGGTTCTTCCACCAGCACCCCGGAACTTTCGCCCCTGTGGTTATGGATGCTGGAATCCTGTCTGGTATTCAGACATCTTGCAACGTCTGTCACCAGCGGCGGAGGGGAGATATCTACAAAATGCAGTGTTCCCTGCTGGTTTCCGGTCGTCAGGGTATGGGCGATCTCATGCCCGACTCTTCCCCTGCGGCTGTTGATTCCCGGATATCCGAGATCGATGCTGTCCCCCTCGTAGGCCATCTTGTATCCTTTTCGGGTGTTTTCCTTGATTGGGATACCGACTTCGTATAATCCGGTCTTGCCGCCCATACCACCAGCCCCGCTGGTCAGCGTGCAGCTCAGTCCTTCTTCTGCGTAGACTCTTTCTCCCTGTTTGCCAGCATGGACTTGTATAAGAGCTGTTCCATTTGCTTTTGGGAAAGGTAATATTTTTCCGGCACATCTTCCATCAAGATATCCGACAATATACACCCGCTTCCTTGACTGGGGGACTCCGAAATCCTTGCTGTTAAGCACTTTCCATTCGACATGATACCCCAGTTCAGATAGCGTACTGAGGATGGTGTGAAACGTCCGCCCTTTGTCATGCGAAAGCAGACCGGGTACGTTTTCAAGGAGAAAATACGCAGGTCGTTTGTCTGCAACCAGTCTGGCAACTTCAAAGAAAAGGGTTCCTCTTGCATCGGCAAATCCTTCCCTTCGTCCAGCGATTGAGAATGCCTGGCAAGGAAATCCCGCACATAAAAGATCAAAGTCCGGCATTCGTTCTGTTTCAATATTTCTTGCGTCATTGCAGAACCACTCTCCTTCCGTATCAAACAGCACCCGGTAGTTGTGGTCTGCATATGCATCTGCTTCACAGTGTCCGACACAGGTGAAGCCCCCTGCCCTGTGCAGCCCTTCTCGGAATCCTCCGATTCCACTGAACAGGTCAAAAAATCGAATTGTTCCGGCTATCAGCCTCCCTTCGCTGTGAAAAAAACAGTGCAGATTTCTCTGCACCGTTTCCGTCTCTTGGTTTCTGTTTTGTGATGTCTATTCTTCTGATTCCGCTTCCTCTGGCTCAGATTCTTCTGCTTCTTCGGTTTCCAGTTCTGTTGGCTCTGCTTCCGCTGGCTCTTCGTTTTCTGGCTCTGTCGGCTCTTCATCTGCTTCAGGTTCTGCTGACTCTTCATCCGGTTCTGATTCCGCAGTCTCAGGATCTTCCATTTCTGATTCTGCTGGTTCTCCTTCTGTTTCTTCGGCTTCCTCTGACTCTGCTTTCCATTTGGCTTCTTCTTTTTCGATTGCATCTTCGATAAGCCCGATTAAGAAGTCTTTCTGTTTCATGCCATTCCTGGCGAGGACTGCTTTCAGTCTGGAAAATAAATCCTCGGTTACCTGTACTGCTACTGTTCTTGAATTTGCCATGTCCGTTTTTTCTCCTTTTCTTGTCATGTGTTCTTCGATTACCATTTCAAGGTATTTTGGTATGCTGATTCCTAACTCTTCGACTTCCAGTTTTAGCTTTTCATGCAGCTCTACCGGGATCTTTCCGCATATGTTTTTCATCTCCATTGCGTTCGTTCTCCTTTCTTTTTTCTACACACAACATACCCTAAAACGTGACAGAAAGCTATTCACAATACCCAACGAATATGAGGCTCTCAAAAGCTCCCAAAGGATGCAGATCCAATAACATTCAATAGGCATCACCCCTTTCAAAAATCCGTGATTTATACTAATTTGACTGCTTGAAATTTGGCTATTTTATCACCAGGAAAGACTTGACTTTTTCAGAATGCATCCTCAAGCCCGGAGAGAAAATCCAGCATCTGGGACGGGATTTCTTCCTTTTTTGAAACACTCTCCCCGGAGCCAGAAATGGAAACACCTGCCAGTTCTTCCCGGATTGCCTGCCGGATGCTTTTCTCCAGCTGGTTATTTTCCTGATCTTTTAAGATCACCTGAACCAGATAGCTGCTCTTCTGTCCATCTGGAACACTTTGCAGGATCTCCCATGCCTTTTTGTGATCTGGGTTATCAAGATTCAGGCGGAACGAGAAAACGGGTCTCTTTACTTCGCGCACATCTGCCCCACAATCCGCTCATAGCCGGAAGCGTTGGCGTGTACGTCTGTCAGGTAAATCTGCCGACACAGCCCGTCCTGCGGTGTCACGTGCCGTTTCAGAATGCTGGCTCCGCCGCCCATGATCACGGACGGAATTGCCTTCAGATCGAACCCGGCTTCCATAATTGCAGACAGTATTTTCTCCGTGTAGAGCCTTCCCTGCCGGACAATGATTTCTTTTGCGGCCGGGTCCATGCTGCAGCTCTGACCGTTCAGAACACGTTCGATCTGAATATCCGTTACAGACAGTCCGGTATTTCTGCGAACCTGCTCGGTGATCTCATCCACACACCGGATCACACCAAGTTCCAGGCTGCGGCAGGTAGCGGCATTTGGAACACTGTTGTCCAGCCGCATCAGGTCTACGGTCCAGCCACCGATATCTGCGAGAAGAACAGAAGGCTCGTCCCGAACACATTCCGGGTGGAGAGCCAGGGCTGAGTATCCCTGTGGGAACAGTTTTACATCCTGAATCCGGATCTCATAGCTCTCATCCTCGTACCGGAAACGCAGAAGCGGCTCTTTCCGAAACAGATATTCCCGGAAGCCTTTTTTCTCCCTGCCAAAACTTGCCAGTGGAAGGCCGGCTGCCAGAACTACATCTGTTTTCCGCTCTCCCCGGCGATAGCGGATTTCCTGGGCAATGGCTGCCATTGTCAAAAGATAATAATTGTCATTGGAAGTCTTACTTCTCACCAGCGTCTGCCGCCCGGTTCCACACACATAAAATTTCCCATTGTACTGCAGGACATTCTGCATGGTATACGGCTCGTAATCGTATCCAGTCAGTCCGGTCGGGAAACATACATGGGGAGTTTTTATGGCATAATATCCATGGTCAATTCCTATAATGATAAGTCACCACATCCTTTCTGGTTTTTCTTGTTCTTTTCCAGCAGGTGGTCTTTTGGTCTGGAAAAAGAAAAAGGGCAGAACCCCGAAGAGCCCTGCCCGTAATAAAAAATACAGCTATGCATATTTGCAAATAAATACACATAACTGTATCCCATTAATTTTAAATTTCCTAATTAATGCTGTAACTGAACATTAACTTTCCTTTGACATTCATGTCATATAATAACTTTTAACCTAATTTATACAGGCAAAACACCTGTATTTTTCAGCAAATTAACTTGTAGAATCAAATCATTCATAATCATATCCTTTATTTCCTTCCATATAATATTGGAATTTGAAGTGTATTCAATTTTGCTACGAATAAGACATTTTTTCAAAACTTCTCTTGTTATATTTTCAAGATCATGCAACTCAGAATCTGTAATGTTAGAACCATCTCCCTCATGCAATGATTCTGAGCGAAATCTATAAAAGTTTAATACCTTTTGATGAATCTGTTGGATTTCTGTCGGTGTACTTCCTAACATTGCACTGATTCTATTAGCCAACATCTGTTTTTTACCCGGCTGATTTTGGGGTAAGAGAGTCATTTCCAATGCTGTTGTATATTGTTCAAATCCTGTCGGAATATCAATTTGCTCCAAGCCCCAAGAAAACTCATCAATACTATCTTTTAACAACGCATATGGCTCATTGCAATAATCATTTAACCACTGATTACATGAAGCAATTTCATCTTCACTTAATCTAAACCGCCTACTCTCAATAGTATTTCGAGTTTGATTATGGCTACAGTTATCTACGGTATTTTTGATGAATCCCATTACAGTGAACGAATAATGAAAAAATACATCTCGGAATCCTATATTTCCTGACTTAAAAAGTCTTAAAAGATTAATACGTTCATTTAAATATTCCATTTCCTTTTCCATATACTGCTCTGTTTTATCTTCACACATACAATCTTTGTCAGTTATTACGTGTTTAGATTCACTAAAACTCGGACCTTCTATTTGTATAACATCATCCTTTTTTATACAGATAAAAAATACACTTTCATTTTCAATAATACGTGATCCAAAATAGTCAGTATCCAAATGTCCTCGTCCATTAGTTATTTTATCTTTAAAAAATAACGTATCAAGATTACATTTTTCAATCGTATATCCTCTTCCTAAATTTAAACCGCAGAGACTTTCATCACAACACATTATAATGCCTGATATGGATACATTTACATTTATCATCTTTTTCCTCCTCAGTTACATCAATTTATCCCTTTCTTATAAACAAGGATTTACTAAATTTAATTCTATTTTAATAATGATACCACAAAAATGTACCAACGTATATTTATCATTTATATTGTTTGACTCAATTTCAGAATCCATTCTCTGCTTTCTTCGGATGCATTTTTGCAAAAATCCAGAATCCACATTTCATGCAATCTTGACTCTGATTCTGTATTTTCTATGCTCACAGCACATCCACCTGTTTCCTGAAGTGCTTCCAAACAATCCCATTCCTTTTTGAAGTCTCCTGCAAATTCCATCCAAACTTTTATGTGATATTCCTTAAAACCAAGATGATAAATCAGATAAGTCAACCTGTCAAAATCGGCTAACGGCATTTTTTCTTTCTTCAGTAATAACCTTTTATCATGCTCGCTGCATAGATATAAAAATGCAAGCTGTTCTATCTTTGCCTGCTCCATATATTACTCCCTTCTCTTCTGCTTTGTCTCACTTTTACAACCGATTCTACCTTGTCCAATCGTTAAAATCAATACAGATGGTGCAAAAAGTGAGACAAACCATCTTTTTACCAGAGAGGAAGAGATTTAAGATGCCAAAGCCAAGGACACAGTCTGGTGAGAAGAATCTGATTAGCCAGCGATTGATTGAACTTCGCAAGACCCACAATATGTCTCAGCGTGATCTTGCCTATAAACTCCAGTTAGCTGGTTACGATATGGATAAAAATGTAATCACCAGAATCGAAACAAACAAGCGTTATGTCACTGATCTTGAATTAAAAGCCATTGCTGAAATCTTTCAGGTTTCATACATATTTCTCATTGATGGCAAAGATGAATAGAAGTGACAAATGGGGAAGTGTCTTTCGTGCTTCCCCATTTTATCCGTCTCTTTTACAGATTCAGTAATTCCAGGATTTTCTGCATACCAGCCTGATACAAGGATTCCGCATATAGAATCCATCTCTCATTTACTTTCGTAACGTATGCATCTATCATTTTTCGTTTTTCTTTTTCAAGTCCCATTGCCTGAACCTGATCTTCATATTTTGATATTTTTTCGAGCATTTTCTGGTACACTGCATTTTCTTTCAGTTCATTTTCTACCTCATCAATCCAGGTATCCATTAGCAGTTCCAGTAATTTCTTTGTATCACTTTCGTCCTTTCCTGACACTGCTTTTTTGATTTTTCCAAGCATGGCACCATACGAAATCATCTGTGCCTGTCCCATATAGAAATGGTATTCTTCTTCTATCATTTCCTTTCCGTTCTCCAGTTGGAAATATTGGTGCAGTGCCTGATGTTCGTCTGCTGTCAGACTGATTGACTGAGCCGCTTCCATAAATGTTTCTATCACTGGATACTTCTCTATAAGTTCCAGTATTTTCTTTTGCAGTCTCTGGTATTCCGCATTATGCTTTTTCAGATAAATACATACCTGTTCTCCTATCCGTATCCCCAGACATTGCTCGTTCCAGATGATATCTGGCTGTACTGACATATCGTTTTCTCCTTTCTGTGTCGTTTCCCTGTTCCAAGCACAAGACTATACCACACTTCCGGGAGAAAGCTATTCAGCAGATCTACTAAAATGACCGGGCGGATACTGTGCAACCTATCCTTTCTTTATAATAAAAAAAGGCATGGAAGAATCTTATTCTTTCATACCTACTACTTATTTCTATATTCAACTGAATACACATTCTTTTCCATTATCTGTGTATCATGTACCTATTTTCCTCTAAAAGCAAACTGTATACACTCCATACACGCCTACCATCTATACCTCATTTTACGTCGAGGATCAGAAGCTGTGCCTTGTGTGACAGGGCGGTAAGTACACGCAGCTTCGCCTTCATTCCATTGGAAAATTCCTTGAACTGTTTTCCTTCCGGAAGATGCAGCTTCTGGCACTCTCTGGTGAACCAGCTTTCCTCAAACTTTGGATACATTTTCGCCAGAATTTTCTCCACTTCCACGATGGTAAACTGTCCGTTAAATCCAGATTCTGCCAGCGAAACGCCGATATTCTGCCGGTCCTCTGCCATAATTTCTGTGATCGGTTTTCCAAAGAGTTCGATTATTCCGCCATCTGCTTTTGCAAGGCCGAGCATCAGCCGGATCGCCGTGCTTTTTCCGGCTCCGTTTTTTCCAATCAGTCCGGTGATTCTTCCCTCCGGAATCTCCATAGAAAGCTCAAAATCAAATCCCGGATACACCTTTCTGACATTCTGCATTTTTATCATGTCTGTCTCTTCCTTTCTGCCGCTGCTCCGGCATTCCTTATTTTTCCTCCAGAAGAAGGGTTACTGTCTCCAGAATATCCTCCCGGCTCATTCCCATCGCAAGGGCACGGTCGATGGCTTTTTCAAAATCCGCCTCTGCTTCTCTCTGCCTTGCCTCCAGCGCGAGCTGTTTGTCGGAAGCCGTTACATACGTTCCCTTTCCGTGAATCGTTGTAACAAATCCTTCCTCTTCCAGCTTGTCATACGCCTTTTTGACGGTCAGCGCACTGATCCGCAGTTCCCCGGCCAGAGAACGGACGGATGGGAGCGCCTCTCCTTCTTTTAATGCTGTATTGATAATTTCTGATTTGATCTGCTCCATGAGCTGCTCGTAGATCGGCACCATGGAGGAATGATTCAAAATAATATGCATATCGTTTCTCTTCTCCTTTACAATAAACAGTATATAACAGTCAGCTACTGTTGTCAACTGTTATATACTGTTTATTTCAGAGAATTTTCTTTGTTTTCTTCTGCATTTTCCCCTCTTTTCTTTGCTTTCTATGGTTTTTCCTCTGCTGTACATGAAAAAAGCAATCAAAAAAATAGCAAAAAGTTCTTGACCAAATAAAAAACACCCGTTATAATGCGTGATATAAAATATGAAAGAGCAGACAAAGGAGTCTGAACAGAAATGTTTTCTCCCTGGTCTGCTCTTTTTCTATGCAAAAAAGGAGGAACACCATGAGATTAAATCCCAAGGAACAGGAAAAACTGATGCTTCATATGGCCGGTAATCTCGCCAAAGAGCGGAGAGCACGCGGCCTGAAACTGAATTACCCGGAAGCACTCGCCTACATCAGTTCCGAGCTTCTGGAACTGGCAAGGGACGGAAAGACCGTTGTGGAGCTGATGCAGCTCGGCACAAAGATTCTAACCCGCGACGATGTCATGGACGGCGTTGCCGATATGATCGGCGAGGTTCAGGTCGAGGCGACGTTCCCAGATGGAACCAAACTGGTAACTGTACATAATCCTATTCAGTAAGGAGGAGACATCATATGAAAATCGGTGAAATCATGGCTTCCGATCGCGAGATCACATTAAACGAAGGCAAAAAGACAGTCACTGTCATGGTAGCAAATAAGGGCGACCGTCCCGTTCAGGTCGGCTCCCATTTTCATTTCTTTGAGGTCAACCGGTGCCTCTCTTTTGACCGGGAAACGGCGTACGGTTATCACCTCGATATTCCTTCCGGAACTTCGGTCCGTTTTGAGCCGGGCGAGGAAAAAGAGGTGCAGCTCGTCGAGATGGGCGGCAGAAAACGTGTCTTCGGTCTGAATGACCTGACCCGCGCACAGGCTACCGCTGACACGAAAGCCGCATCACTGGAAAACGCGAAGTTAAAAGGATTTCTGTAAGGAGGGACAGCAAAAATGAGTGTAAAAATTTCCGGAAGTAAATATGCCGCTATGTACGGTCCGACCGTCGGCGATAAGGTCCACCTTGCCGACACCAGCCTTGTGATTGAAGTCGAAAAAGACTACACCACATACGGCGATGAAGTAAAATTCGGCGGCGGCAAATCCATCCGCGACGGTATGGGACAGTCCGTTAAGACCTGCAGCAGAGACGGAGACCTTGATCTTGTCATCACAAACGCTCTGATCATGGATGCTACAGGCATTGTAAAAGCAGACATCGGAATCAAAGACGGAAAAATCGCCGGCATCGGAAAAGCCGGAAACCCGGATGTCATGGACGGCGTGACTCCTGGCATGACGGTCGGCGCATCGACCGAGGCTCTGGCCGGCGAGGGTATGATCGTTACGGCAGGCGGCATCGATACTCACATCCACTTTATCAGCCCGCAGCAGATTGACTGCTCCCTCTACAGCGGCGTGACCACGATGATCGGCGGCGGCACCGGCCCGGCGGACGGCACGAACGCAACGACGTGTACCCCGGGACCGTGGAATCTGCGCATGATGCTGAAAGCCGCAGAGGAATATCCGATGAACCTTGGTTTTCTCGGCAAGGGCAACTGCTCCGACGAGGCTCCGTTGATTGAGCAGGTCAAAGCCGGTGCGATGGGCCTGAAAATCCACGAGGACTGGGGCGCAACGCCGGCGGTCATTAACCACTGCCTCAACGTTGCCGATGAGTTCGATGTCCAGGTTGCCATCCACACCGATACTTTGAACGAAGGCGGATGCGTCGAAGATACGCTTGCGGCCATCGGCGGAAGAACCATCCATACGTACCACACCGAGGGAGCCGGCGGCGGCCACGCACCGGACATCATCCGCGCTGCTGCTGCACCGAACGTTCTGCCTTCCTCCACGAATCCGACAATGCCTTACACTGTCAACACACTTGATGAGCATCTTGACATGCTGATGGTATGCCACCACCTCGACAAGCACATCCCGGAGGACGTTGCGTTCGCGGATTCCCGTATCCGCCCGGAGACGATCGCCGCAGAGGATGTTCTGCACGATATGGGTATTTTCAGTATGATGAGTTCCGACTCCCAGGCGATGGGCCGTGTCGGTGAGGTCATCACCCGTACGTGGCAGACCGCAAGCAAAATGAAGGATGAGCGCGGCGCTCTGCCGGAGGATGCCGGTCATGAAAACGATAACTTCCGCGTGAAACGTTATATCGCAAAATATACGATCAACCCGGCCATCACCCACGGTATCTCCGAGTATGTCGGCTCGGTCGAAAAGGGAAAATTTGCTGATCTCGTGCTCTGGAATCCTGCTTTCTTCGGCTCCAAACCGGATATGATCATCAAAGGCGGTATGATCGTCGCTTCGAAAATGGGAGACGCCAACGCTTCGATCCCGACGACACAGCCGGTCTGCTATCAGCCGATGTTTGCCGCTCACGGAAAAGCAAAACAGGAGGCATGCCTGACCTTCGTTTCCCAGGCTGCTTTCGATGCCGGTATCAAAGACGCATACGGACTGGAAAAAACGGTTGTCCCGGTACACGGCTGCCGCAGTATCAGCAAGAAGGATATGGTATGGAACGACCGCACGCCGGTGCTTACCGTAGATCCGGAGACATATAAGGTCACTGTTGACGGCGAGGAGATCACTTCCAAGCCAGCAGAAAAACTGCCGCTGACCCAGCTTTACAGCCTGTTCTAAACGGCTCTGCATTCTGTAAAACCATACGAGGAGAATTTTATTATGCTTGGAGTGTGTCTTTTATTTGTAGGAATTGTACTGATCAACAACGGCATGTGCACCCTGTACCATGTGGATGGACGCTCGGCCGCTGTAATGAATATCTTTACCGGCGGACTTTCCCTTTTCATCAACTTCGTGAATCTCGTGCAGGGAAATTATTACGCTGCCGGAACGGGACTGCTGTTCTGCTTCACTTACCTCTTTGTGGCCGTCAATAAATTTTTAAACGCCAGCCCGATCCCTTTTGCGTGGTTTTCGACCTTTGTTGCCGTCAACGCTGTCATCTTCGGAACGATCGAAGGCTTCATTGGAAGCGCGGCGCTTGGCATCACGCCGGATCTCCGCTGGGCGGGCATCTGGTATCTGTGGGCCATTCTCTGGGGTACTTCTTTTGTGGAGGATATCTGCGGAAAGAAGCTCGGAAAATTTGTGCCGTGCCTTCAGGTATTTGAGGGCGTTGTCACCGCGTGGATCCCGGGCGTCATGATGCTGCTTCAGATCTGGTAATTCGGTAAGGAGGAACTTTTTTCAATGGTTTGCGAACAGATTTTAGGAAAACTTTCGGAATTTGACACTTCCGGAAAAACGATCGAATACGTCGATATCGAATGGCATGAAGCCTTCAAAAAGATTCATAAAAAGACGACCGACCACGGAACGGAGCTCGGCATCCGCATGGACGATTCCATTCTCACAAGGGGTCTGTATCAGGGTGATGTGCTCTATGCAGACGATGAAAAAATCATCGCCGTCAATACGCCTCCGTGCGAGGTGATCCGCGTTTCCCTTACTCCGGGTCACGAAAAGCAGGCGGCAAAGGTCTGCTACGAGATCGGCAACCGCCATGCACCGCTGTTCTGGGGCGAAAACGATACTTTTATCACGATTTACAATGAGCCGATGCTTCTGATGCTTCAGAAACTCCACGGCGTTACGGCCGAAAAAGAACTGAAAAAGCTCGACTTCGACCAGCGGATTTCCGCATCGATCCACAATCATCATCACTGATGCGGTCTGTCCGCACGCAGAAAAGAATGGGCCGGCCCCTTTTCGCGGGCAGGCTCATTCGATATCTTATGATTTTTCAGGAGACTTTTTATGTCCGAACTTAATTTTTATCTTCTTCAGATCAACGACGCCCTGTTTCCGATCGGCGCGTACTCGCACTCGCAGGGACTCGAAACGTATATTCAGCGTGGAATTGTGCACGATGAGGCGACGGCAAAGGAATATATCCACCACAAAATCCGATGGAATCTTGCCTTCACGGAGCTTCTCGCCGCAAGACTCTCCTATCTTGCTGCCGCAGACGGGGATCTGGAACAGCTTCTTTCGATTGAAGAAATTCTGGAAGCGTCGCGGATTCCGATGGAACAAAGGGAGGCCGCACGGAAAATGGGGTCCCGTTTTGCAAAGACGATCGAAAAGCTGGAGCTGCCCGTGACAAAAGAGGAAAACGGGATCTTCCGTCGTTATCTTACTGCCAGGAAAGGGCAGGCGATAAACCACTGCTGTATCTACGGTGTTTTCTGCGCTGCCATGAACATTCCGCTTGCCGATGCGCTGTCGCATTATCTCTATGCGCAGACTTCCGCGATCGTGACAAACTGCGTCAAAACGATACCGTTAAGCCAGAGCGCCGGACAGCAGCTTCTCGGCGGATGCTATGCGGAATTTGCCGAGATTTTAAAAGATCTGGAACACCGGAGTGCGGAGGATCTCTGTCTTTCTGCGCCGGGCTTTGATATCCGCGGGATCCAGCATGAAACACTGTATTCCCGTCTTTATATGTCGTAATGTGTTTGTTTCGCGCAATCATTATTTTCAGGAAAAGAGGTATGTGTTATGTCTTACGTAAAAATTGGAGTAGCAGGACCGGTCGGCTCCGGAAAAACGGCACTGATTGAGGCGCTGTCCCGAAAAATGGCAAACGATTACAGTATTGGCGTTATCACCAACGATATTTATACAAAGGAGGACGCACAGTTTCTCGCGAAGAACAGCGTCCTTCCGGTGGAACGCATCATCGGCGTGGAGACCGGCGGCTGCCCGCACACCGCGATCCGCGAGGATGCTTCGATGAACCTCGAGGCCGTCGACGAGATGATGGAGCGGTTCCCGGACATCGAGCTTCTCTTTATCGAGAGCGGCGGTGACAACCTCTCCGCTACGTTCAGTCCGGAGCTTGTGGACGCCACGATCTTTGTTATCGATGTCGCTGAGGGCGATAAGATTCCGCGGAAAGGCGGCCCTGGCATTACACGGTCCGATCTTCTCGTCATCAACAAGATTGATCTGGCTCCGTATGTCGGTGCAAGCCTGGAAGTCATGGAACACGATTCGAAAAAAATGCGTGGCGAGCGTCCGTTTCTGTTCACCAACATCCGCGGCGATGTCCATGTGGATGATGTTGTTTCCTGGATCAAAGAAAATGTGCTCTTAGAAGGAATGTGATGCTTATGGAAAACAAATTCGGAAAAATTTCCCGCATCACGGCCTGCGCGGCGTTAAAAAACGGAAAGACGATTCTCGAAGACCTCTCCTTTACGGCGCCGTACAAGATTATGGCTCCGTTTGCAAAAGAGAACGGCGGAACCCAGATCATGCCTCTCTGTGCCTCCGCGGGTATTATGGAAGGGGATTCACAGGAATTTTCTTACCATGTAAAAGAGGGGGCGGATCTCGAGGTCCTGTCGCAGTCGTTTGAGAAGATCCACAAAATGGACGAGGGATCGGCATCCCGCACAATTTCCGTTCAGGTTGATCCGCACGCGGTACTTTACTACTATCCGCAGCCCGTCATTCCGTTTGCACAGTCTTCTTTTACGAGTACAATGACGATTCATCTGGCAGACGAGACATCCCGCCTGTTTCTGCTGGAAATCATCTCCTGCGGACGGAATGCGCACGAAGAGCGGTTCCAGTACCGCCGCTTTGCCTCAAAGGTACAGATTTTCCGCGGTCAAAAGCTGATCTACCGCGACAACACCTGCTATCTGCCCGATCAGATGCCGATGGAAGGGATTGGTATGTACGAGGGATACACGCATATGGCGAACCTTTTTCTCTCACGGACAGAATACGCGGATACGCTTCTCAATGAAATCCGGGAAATTCTTGACGGCGATCCGGAAATCGACGGCGGCGCAACGACGCTCTCCGGCGGCGATCTTGCTGTTCGAATTTTCGGACACCGTGCGCAGAAGCTGCAGCAGACGGCGGAAAAAATCAAAACTGTGTATGAAAAACTTCTATAAAAACAGACTGGAAAATTTCTGATTTCAATCAATCAAAAATTACCGGAAAAATGTCAAAATAAGGTGTGACAACCTCTTTGGAATGTGATAAAATAGCTTTCGTTTGAAACGAAGATAAAACTAATTTTACCATCATTCTGAGGAGGTTTTTTCATGGAAAGAGATATGACAAAGGGCAGTCCGCTGCCGGTCATTCTGCAGTTTACGCTGCCGCTGATTATCGGAAACATTTTCCAGCAGCTCTACAACATGGCAGACACGATTATCGTTGGCCGATATGTCGGAGCGGATGCACTGGCTGCAGTTGGTTCTACGGGAACGATTATGTTCCTGGTGCTTGGATTTGCGCAGGGCATCACAGCAGGTTTTACGGTTCTGACATCGCAACGGTTCGGTGCAAAGGATACGCGCGGAGTAAAGCGAAGTGTGGCAAACGGCATTCTACTGGCTCTCCTTTTCACGGTTGTCCTGACATTCTTCAGCATGATCTCCATGCGGCCGTTGCTGCATCTCATGAACACACCGGAAAATATTTTTCAGGACGCTTATACCTATATTATGATTATCTGCGGTGGCCTGATCGCTACGATTTTTTACAATCTGCTTTCCTCCTATCTGCGTGCAGTAGGAAACAGCCAGACTCCGCTGATGTTCCTGATTTTTTCGGCTGTATTAAATGTTCTTCTGGATCTGCTTCTCATCATTCGTTTTAAAATGGGCGTTGCGGGAGCCGGATATGCAACCGTTTTCTCCCAGGGAATTTCTGCTGTGCTCTGTCTTTTTTATATTTATCGCTCCATGCCGGATATGTGGCCGGAAAAACACCACTGGAAGCTTCATGCGGCAGATTCCCGCCATCAGCTCTCGATGGGCATTCCGATGGCACTCCAGTTTGCCATCACCGCATCCGGTACAATGATTATGCAGGCTGCCATTAACCTGTTCGGCTCGGAGGCGGTTGCCGCTTTTACGGCGGCCTGTAAGCTGCAGAATCTGGTCACACAGGGCTTTTCCGCAATGGGACAGACGATGGCAACCTACAGCGGACAAAATTTCGGAAAGGGCGATATTCCACGGATTAAAAAGGGAGTTCGCGCTGCACTTCTGACTTCCGTCACATATTCGATCGCAGCCGCTGTTCTCGTCTTCCTTCTTCTGAAGCCATGTCTTTCCCTCTTCTTCTCGGGTGATGTCGATATGGCCGCCATGATGCCATGGGCAAAGACTTATTCCTATATGTGTGCTCTTTTTTATGTACCGCTCTGCACCATCTTTATTTTCCGAAATGCAATGCAGGGTTGCGGCTACGGCTTTCTGCCTATGATGGGCGGTGTTTCTGAACTCTTTGCGCGCCTTATTGTAGCTGTGATTGCCATAAAAGTCATCAGCTATCCGCTCGCCTGCTTCTGTGACCCGGCAGCCTGGGTGACGGCAGCTGTCTTTACCGGTGTTTCGTATCTGTTTGTCATGAAGGATATCGACAAAAAGTATGATTCAAAGACACCGACGGCTCCGATCAGCTGACATTTTTCATACCAAACGCAAAACTGCGCGGAATGCACGATTCTGAAATGCATTCCACGCAGTTTTTTGTATTTACAGGATTACAGATTCAGTTTTGCTTTCTGCAGACTTACACAGGAACGATGATACGTGAGTGTCATCGTCAGATAAACGACGCCTACAACAATGACTGCGAGAATACCGGTATGGAACACCAGATGCAGGATCATCGTCGCACACAGCAGGATCTGAATCATCTTGCCCAGCGCCATATAGGCCTTATAGGCACTCTGATATACCATCTCTTTTTCTGCCTCATCGCAGCTTGCCATCCAGTCTTTCTGGAAGTTTTTCGAGTTCATATCTCCTCTCTTCTCCGGATGAGCCGCCTGAACCATTTTCACGTAACGCATCTGATAATAGCCATAGAGAAAGAAGTTGATACAAAACAGAACACAGGCTGCCAGGAATCCGGCAAGCTCTTTTCCCGATGCTTCTTCCAGCCAGGAACGGGAAAAGGTAAATGTCAGCACGATGATATCGCAGACCTGCGAAATCACATTGCAGTTCATCAGCATCGCGCCGTATTTCTCTTCTTCATAGCTTAAGACTTCGTACTGTTCATCCTCTGCTTCTTCGAGATGCTTCATCGTATCCTTTAATTTCCGGCTGTAAAATTCCATCAGGACAATGCTTACAACGAAAATTACCGCAATGATCGGCAGTGCCAGCGGGCGGACCAGATCGCTCAGATCACTCATGCCATTTTTCACTCCGAACGTCATAAAAATTCCGACAAAAAAACCGCAGACTCCGCCGATTCCCAGATAAATCAGCATCCGTTTCATCAACTTTCCGTAGGAATTTGGTTTGTTCCCCTGTTTTTCTTTCATGGTTCATCCTCCTCATATTGAAAAATATCTTCTACTTTTACTTCACAGATTTTTGCAAGTTTTAATGCCAGTGTCACCGACGGTGAATAATCTCCCCGCTCGATCAGGCTGATGGTCTGTCTCGATACCCCCGCCATTTTCCCAAGGTCGGTCTGGTTGATGCCGAGCTTCGAACGGTACTCTTTTAACTGATTGTACAGCGGCATCGCAGCATCTCCTTTCTTGTCACGTTTTTTAGATGAGCTCTCTTTTTGACAACTTTTCTTGTCATCTACTACTCTACCATTGACAACTTTATTTGTCAATACTTTTGACAAGTTTTTTTGTCATTTCAAACTCCCGGTTGATTTGTGGGCTGAAATGTACTAAACTAGAGGTATCTATTTTCGTAACTATTCAAGCCGCAGAAAGGACAGAATCTATGGAACAGAAAGACAGCCGGTTTGCCGTATTGATCGATGCGGACAATGTTTCCCCGAAATACATCAAATATATCCTGGACGAGGTTTC
>OFMN01001037.1_pt1 | contig 20759 bp, 17 predicted proteins | sample 1541791 | NCBI WGS metagenome assembly OFMN01 (sample SAMN04209248, study PRJEB22552) | human gut metagenome | biome: gut; material: feces | host: Homo sapiens | place: USA: Oklahoma
CGTTGTCGATGGTGCCGGGCAGGCCGATCATCGGGATGCCGCGGTGTGCCAGCTCGCGTGCGCCGCGGTAAGAACCATCGCCGCCAATGACGACCAGTGCGTCAATGCCCAGCTCACGACACTTGGCAGCACCGCGATCCTGGCCTTCCTTGGTCTTGAACTCCAGGCAGCGGGCAGTGTACAGAATGGTACCGCCGGCCGAAATGATGTTCGAGACGCTGCGCAGGTTCATTTCAAAGCATTCGCCGTTCAGCAGGCCGTTGTAACCACGCTGAATGCCGATCATGCGGTAACCTTTGTGCAAGCCGGTACGGACCACAGCGCGCACGGCAGCATTCATGCCAGGAGCATCGCCGCCGCTTGTGAGCACGCCAATCGTTTTGATTTGCTTTTCCATACGAGAGATTCCCTCCAATTTGTTTCTTCATTCACCCATGAGCCAGCGCCCTTCTTCATTACGCCGCTCAGTGTTTGCATCGTAAAGAATTGTTAAGACTTGCCTTTCAACATTATAACACATTCTCAGCCATTTGAAAATATTTTGGGCCCATTTTGAGCCCTTCCGACCTATCGAGATTCGTGCACAGAAATGTCATTTTGTTGCAATGTTCTCTGCGCCCACCAGTCTTTCCAGTTCTTCAAAGAAGAGCGGATGCCCGGAAGTGTACAGATGCCGGGGGGCCGCCAGCTTCTGTTTTGTGTCTTCCAGATACAGGATCACCGGCATATTGCCGTCAAAGATGCCCAGCAGATTGATCACCTTGGCATACTGCGGGCAGCTGCGGGACGGCAGACGGATATACAGCCGCTTTGCCGCCGCCTTGACCGGGTCCGGGCGGCCGTTCTGCGGGCGGGTAGGGTCGTAGCTGTCAATGGGCACGATGCTGTCTGCCAGCAGCTTGGAGGCTTCGTCCTCCCGCACCGACAGGCGTCCGTCGATGACCACGACCGCATTTTCGCGGATAGCATCGCGGAAGGTGTCCAGCACCTTGGGGAACACGATCACTTCCATGGTGCCAGTCAGATCTTCCACGCTGGTAAAGGCCATCATACTGTTGGACTTGGTGGTCATCATGCGGTTCTTGACCACCGCACAGACCACACGCACCCGCTCGCCGTCCGTCACATGGGCGTCCTCGCCGGTGAGGTCCTTGATGGTGTGGGAACCGATGCGGGCCGATTTTTCCCGGTAGGCATCCAGCGGATGACCGGACAGATACAGGCCGCTGACCTCTTTTTCCTGCTGGAGCAATTCGGCATGGCTGTACTCCGGCAGCTGGCGGATCTCATAGCGGTCCTCCTGTGCGGCATCCTGCTCTCCCCCGCTCATCACCGAAAACAGGTCCAGCTGGCCGTCCAGATTGCGGCGGGTGTCGGTCTCGATGCTCTTCAGGATGCCCTCCACGGCTTCCACATGGCTGTGACGGTTGTTGCCCAACCGGTCAAAGGCACCGGCCTTGATCAGGCACTCCACCGACCGGCGGTTCAATTCGTTGCCGTGCATCCGCTTGCAGAAGTCATACAGGCTGGTATAGGGCTTGTTCCGACGCTCCCGCACCACATTCTCGATCAGGTTACGGCCCACGTTCTTGACCGCGTTCAGGCCGAAGCGGATCTGGCCGTTCTCGTCCGCCGTAAAGCCGCCGCCCGAAACATTCACATCCGGCGGCAGCACCTTGATGCCAAGGCGGGCACACTCGCCGGAATACTCAATGACCTTGTCCGTGTTGTCCAGCACACTGGTCAGCAGAGCGGCCATGAATTCGCTGGGGTAATGGCACTTGAGGTAAGCGGTCTGGAATGCCACATAGGCGTAGCAGGCCGCATGGCTCTTGTTGAATGCGTAAGAAGCAAAACTGGACATCTCATCGTAGATCTCGTTGGCGACCTTTTCCGAAATGCCGTTGGCCACACAGCCGGGGCACTCGTGGCCCGGCTCGGTGCAGCCGTGCACGAAGTGCTCCCGCTCAGCCTCCATCACAGCGTGCTTCTTTTTGCTCATGGCACGGCGGACGTTGTCGGCCTGCCCGAAGGAGAAGCCCGCCAGCTCCCGGAAGATCTGCATGACCTGTTCCTGATAGACGATGCAGCCGTTGGTCACATCCAGGATATGGGCGAGCTGCGGGGTCTTGTAACTGATCTTGTCCGGCTCGTGGCGGTTGCGCAGATAGGTTGGGATGGAGTCCATGGGGCCGGGACGGTACAGGCTGATCAGAGCGATGACATCTTCCAGGTTCTGCGGCTGCAGACCTACAAGCACCTGCTTCATGCCGGAAGATTCCAGCTGGAACACACCCTCGGTGTCGCCCTGTCCCAGCATTTTATAGGTCTCCGGGTCGTCATAATCCAGCTTCTGGATGGAGAACTCCGGGTGATGCTTCTGCACCGCCGTTTCCGCATCGCGGATAACGGTCAGGGTGCGCAGACCCAGAAAGTCCATCTTCAGCAGGCCCAGTTCCTCGATCTCGGTCATGTTGAACTGGGTCACCGGCAGGCCGTCGTTGGTGGCCAGCGGCAGATAGTAGTCGGTAGGTTCCGGCGTGATGACCACGCCCGCCGCATGGGTGGACGCATGCCGCGGCATGCCCTCCACCTTCAAAGCGGTGTCGATGAGCTCGGTGACCTGCGGGTCGGTGTCATAGAGCTTTTTCAGCTCGGTGGAAACTTCCAGTGCCCGTTTCAGGGTCATCTTGAGCTCCATGGGCACCAGTTTTGCCACCACGTCCACCTGCTGATACGGGATACCCATCACACGGCCCACGTCCCGGATGGCATTGCGAGCCGCCATGGTGCCAAAAGTAACGATCTGGGCCACATGGTCGGCCCCGTATTTGCGGTTAACGTAATCAATGACCTCCTGCCGACGCTCGTAGCAGAAGTCCACGTCAAAATCGGGCATGCTGACGCGCTCCGGGTTCAGGAAGCGCTCGAAGATCAAATTGTACCGGATGGGGTCGATATCCGTGATGCCTACGCTGTAGGCCGCAATGCTGCCTGCACCGGAACCACGGCCCGGGCCCACCGGGATGCCCTGACTTTTGGCGTAATTGATGTAGTCCCAGACGATAAGGTAGTAGTTGGTGTAGCCCATGGTTTTGACCACGCCGATCTCATAGCTCAGGCGGTCCTTGTTGGCCTGCGGGACATTGGGCCCGTACCGGCGTTCAAGGCCCTCCCAGCAGAGCTTTTCAAAGAATGCCTGATTATCCATGCCGTCCGGGGCTTTATAATAAGGAATCTTGGTGTGGCCAAACTCAAAGTCAAAGTTGCACTGTTCTGCAATTTTCGCCGTGTTTTCGCAGGCTTCCGGCACCATGGAGAACAGGTCATACATTTCATCTGTAGTCTTGACGTAAAATTCGTCGGTCTGGAACTCCATGCGGTCGGCATCCTGAATGGTCTTGCCGGTCTGGATGCACAGCAGGATGGCCTGCATCTTGGCATCTTCCTTGCGCAGATAGTGGGAGTCATTGGTGGCCGCCATGGGGATGCCGGTTTCCCGCGCCAGCTTGATGAGCTGCGGCAGAACGATGTTGTCCTCTTCCAGCCCATGGTCCTGCAATTCGATGTAATAATTGCCTTCTCCGAACAAATCCCGATACCACAAGGCCGTGGCCTTGGCCCTCTCGTAGTCCCCGGCCAGAATGGCCTGCGGCACCTCACCGGCCAGACAGGCCGACAGGCAGATCAGGCCCTCGTGATACTGTTCCAACAGCTGCTTGTCCACGCGGGGCTTGGAATAAAAGCCCTCCACGAACGCTGCCGAGACCATCTTGATCAGGTTTTTGTAGCCGGTCTCATTCTTGCACAGCAGGATCAGATGGTTGTTGCCGTCGATCTTGTTCACCTTGTCAAAACGGGTGCGGGTAGCCACATAGACTTCACAGCCGATGATGGGCTTGATGCCCGCCTTTTTGGCTGCCTTATAGAACTGCACACAGCCGTACATGACGCCGTGGTCGGTGCAGGCAATGGCGGTCTGGCCGCATTCCTTGACGCGGTCCATCAGCTGGTCGATGCGGCAGGCACCGTCCAGCAGACTGTATTCCGTATGGATGTGCAGGTGGACAAAGTCTCTGCCCAAGTGGTTGTTTTCGCTGATTTCGCTCAAGGCTCTGCCTCCTGTCCTTTTTCCATGCGCTGCCGCAGGGCGTCTGCCAACGCTTCCAGTTTTTTCATCCGGTGCGAAAGGCCGGATTTGCTCACCGCCGGGTCAAAGCAGCCGCACAACGCGGTAAGCGATAAGTCGGGGTATTGCAGCCGTACTGCTGCCGCCTGCTGCAGCACCTCCGGCAGTGTTTCCAATGCATCGTTTTCCTGCAGATACCGGATGGCCCTGAGGGTCTGGGCGTTGGCCCGGGCCGTTTTGCCAAGGTTGGCCGTGTCGCAGTTGGTCTGTCGGTTGGTCTGGTTGCGCACCTGCTTGAAGGCTTTCTGTGCATGGATCTCCTCTGCCGCACCGGCCGCCCCCATAAAGCGGAGCAGTCGTTCCAGATTGGCGCTGTTCTTGACGTAGACCAGGTTCACGCCGTTGCGGCGGGTGCGGTGCGGGGCAAATTCATGTTCAGCCAGCAGGGCTTCAAAATCCCGGGCCAGATTGGTGCGCGCGGTCAGGAACTCCAGATTGTACTCCTTCTGCGGGTCTGTGACGGTGCCGCTGCACAAAAAAGCTGCGCCAATGTATGCACTGACGCAGGTCTGACAGCGGATCAGGGCGGGGTCGATCTGCAGGCTCGTCTCGCTGCCGGTGGTGCCGAACAGTTCATGCATCCGCGCCACCTGTTCCGGCTCCCGGATGTTGAACTCATACAGTACGCCGCTGGGGCGCTGCTTTTCCAGAACGTCCCCCTGCACCCCGCAGCGGGCAAAAAGTTCCCGGGCCAGCTGCACTGTGTGGGGCTGCTCGGTCTGGAGCACCAGCCCCCCTTTATCAAAATATTTGGCAAAGCAGGCAAAGCCATACGCTGCCGCACGCACGCAGCAGTCCTTCTGCAGGCTGCGTTGTGCGATCTCCTCCCGTGCACGGGATGCAAAGCTCATAGTGGTTCCTCAATTCTGGTCAGCGCATGGCATCGCGGTGCTGGACACCCGGCTCGTAGCCGAGGGATGTGCAGTACTCCGCGATCTTGCGCGCAAAAGTAATGGAGCGGTGCTTGCCGCCGGTGCAGCCCACCGCGATGGTCAGCTGACTCTTGCCTTCTTTGACATAGAGCGGCAGTGCCACCTGCAAAAACTGCTCATACCGGTCCAGCAGCTGCTTTGCCTCCGGGTGGTTCATGACGAAGTCCACCACTTCCTGATCCAGGCCGGTCTTGTGTTTGAGCTCCGGCACATAGAAGGGGTTCGGCAGGCAGCGTACATCCAGTACCAGATCCGCCTCCGGCGGCAGACCAAACTTGAACCCGAAGGACATGATGGTAAGCCGCATGGCGCTTTTTGCACCGCCATTTTTCAGGAAAAGGTCGCAGATGCGTTCCTTGTTCTGTGCAGTCGAGAGCAATGCCGTGTTGATGGTGTAATTGGCCCGCGACCGCAGCGGCTCCAGGATCTGACGTTCCTTCAGGAAGGCATCCCGGGTGGACAGTCCCTCTGCGATGCTGATGGGGTGACGGCGGCGGGTCTCGCTGTAGCGGCGCATGAGCACCTCGTCCGGCGCATCCAGGAACAGGATCTTGTAGGGTTTTTTCTGCTCATCCAGCTGCTGCAGCGCCTGTTCGATCTCTTCCCGCGTGCGGCAGCCGCGCACATCCATACACAGCGCCACCCGGTCCAGCTGGTTATCGCCCGCCTTGGAAAAGGCCGTGATGCTGGGCAGAAGTGCCGCCGGGATGTTGTCAATGCAGAAATAACCGATATCTTCCAGCGCATTCATAGCAACCGACTTTCCTGCACCGGAAAGTCCGCTGACGATCAACAGTTCCATGGATCCGATCCCGCTCCTTTTTGAATCTATCTTATTTCACGACCCGGATCTCTTTTTCCAGATCGTAGCCGGTCTTTTCCTTTACAATGGCGCGCACCTCGTCACACAGTGCCAGCACATCGGCACAGGTGGCACCGCCCAGGTTCACCACAAAACCGCAGTGCTTGTCGCTTACGGCGGCACCGCCATGGCGGTAACCCCGCAGGCCGCACTGGTCGATGAGGGCCGCTGCAAAAGCGCCCGCCGGGCGCTTAAAGGTGCTGCCGGCGCTGGGCTTGTCCAGTGGCTGTTTGTCGATGCGCTTCTGCATCAGCTCGTTCATCCGGGCCTTGATGGCATCCGGGTCGCCTTTTTCCAGGTGGAGCACTGCGCCAAGGATGCAGGCACCATTCTCTTCAAACGCGCTGTGCCGGTAGGAAAAGTCCAGCTCGGACGCTTCACTGTCCACCCAGCGGCCGTCGGCGGTGAGATAGCTGACGGCTTCCAGCACATCCTTCATTTCGCCGCCGTAAGCACCGGCGTTCATGTAGACGGCACCGCCCACCGTGCCGGGGATGCCATAGGCAAATTCCAGCCCGGTGTAGCCGTGCTGGAGGGCAAATTTGCACAGCTCGGAAAGTTTCAGACCTGCCGGTGCCGAAATATAATCGCCGTCGGCATTTTGATAAATCGACAGTCCCATTCCCGCTGCTTCGGCAGAAACATCAATGACTGCTCCTCGAAAGCCCTCATCCGCAAACAGGATGTTGCTGCCATTGCCCAGCAGGTAATAGCGGATCTCCGCCTGTTTGCAGAACTGAACGGTCTGACAAAGCTGATCTTCATCCCGCGGCATCACAAACAGGTCGGCCGGGCCGCCAATGCGGAAAGTGCAGTGTGCCGAGAGCGGCTCGTTTTCTTTATAAAGGATTCCAGCCGCCTGCAGCTGCTGCTTGAGTTGTTCCATGGTGCGTGCTCCTTTAGTCCAGTTTATCGTCCAGACCCAGACGGATCAGCAGCTCCTTGGCCGCATTGTAACCCATCTTTTTCTGGCGGTTGTTGATGGCCGCGGTTTCCAGCACCACAGCAAGGTTGCGTCCGGGCGAGACCGGAATGCTGGTGCTGGGAATGCTGACGCCCAGAATGTCGTAATATTCGTTTTCCAGACCCGTACGCTGGTAATTCTTGGTGGGGTCCCAGGCTTCCAGCTGGACCACCAGGTCCAGGCTCTCGCTCAGCTTGACCGCACCCACACCGAACACCCGGGCCACATTGACGATGCCAATGCCGCGCAGCTCAATGAAGTGGCGGATATTCTCCGGAGCGGTGCCCATGATCTGCCGGTTGGACACCTTGCGCAGCTCTACCGCATCGTCGGCCACCAGACGGTGCCCGCGCTTGACCAGCTCAATGGCCAGCTCGCTCTTGCCGATGCCGCTGTCGCCCAGGATCAGGATGCCCTCGCCGTACACCTCCACCAGCACGCCGTGCCGGGTGATGCGGGGCGCAAGCTCCAGATTCAGCACGCTGATCAGGCTGCCCATCAGGGTGCAGGTCGTCTCGTTGGAGCGCAGCAGCGCCACGCTGTGCTTTTTGGCCAGCTCCAGCATCTCCGGGAACGGTTCCAACTCTTCGCTGCGGCCCACGATAACAGCCGGCGGCTGCTGGCGGAACAGCTGTTCCAGCGCCTCGTAGCGCTTTTCGGCCGAGAGCCCGGACAGAAAATTCATCTCTGCCAGACCCATGATCTGCAGACGGAGTTTATCAAAATAGTCATAGTATCCGGCCAGAAACAGACCCGGACGGTTGACCTCTGCGATCTCAACATTGATCTGGTCCAGTTCTTTGGGGGTATAGACCACCTCCAGGCTGACGCGCTCGGTCAGCGTTTTGAGCGAGACGTTGAACGTACCCATCCTTGTTCCTCCTGTGTTCTTGTGCCCGGCTGTGCGCCGGCAGCGGCACAATATATTCCTCCTTATATTATAATCGAGACGATTCCAGATTACAATCACTCTTTTCGGAAAAGTTCCTGACAATTTCCCGGGTCCTGAACTTCCACCCGAAAAAGCAAAGCACCCCATCTGCCGTACAAATTTTACCGTGTACCGCAGATGAGGTGCTTTTCCCTGCCTTGTTTTTTATCTTTTGAAAATATATTTTAGCAAGGCTATGACCACAAGGATTGGAAGGCCAAAAATAACAAGGATCATAATTAATTCGTTCGGGGTCATGATTTTGCTCCTCTCTGCGCTTGAAATTCTTCCAAGGATAAGCAAGGCTCATCCACTTATACAGCAATTATATAACGTTTTGTTTTATATGTCAATATAACAATTCGTTATGCGCTATATTCCCATTATCGCAAGATTAGAAGTCAGCGTAGCTGCAACGGCATAGTTGCGATACACAAACCAACGTTGTTGCTATTGCATTAAAAAGTTGGTTTGCTAGAAAGTTCTCCAGGATGAGAGGTGTTTGCCAATGTATCAACGCATCCGCGATCTGCGCGAAGACCGGGATCTGATGCAAAAAGACCTTGCAGCATATCTGAAATGCACACAGGTTTGTTATTCCAATTACGAAACTGGAAAGCGTGATATCCCGACCGATGTGCTCAAGGCGCTTTCCCTATACTATGATACAAGTGTTGACTATATCCTTGGTTTGACCGACGAACCAAAGCCTTATCCAAAACCGACCCGATAACACAGTCTGGCAGGAACGACCTGCTATGCTGTGTTTTTTTGTGCCCCGTGCACAAGATTTTTACATTTTTCTTACTTTACATGAGTTTTACATTCCGCAGATTTCAAATTTTACATTGCCGCCCTATACTGAGATCAGGAAGAAAACATGTCAAATCAAAGTGAGGAAAATCCTTATGACTATTTTCAATGTCTTTTCTCTGCTGGGCGGCCTGGCCCTGTTCCTGTTCGGCATGGACATCATGGGCAAGGCGCTGGAAAAGCAGGCCGGCGGCCAGCTGCAGAAGATCCTGAGCAAGCTGACCGACAGCCCGCTCAAAGGTTTCTTTCTGGGTCTGTGCGTAACGGCCATCATCCAGAGTTCCAGCGCCACCACCGTCATGGTGGTCGGTTTTGTCAACAGCGGCATCATGGAGTTGCATCAGGCTATCGGCGTGATCATGGGCAGCAATGTGGGCACCACCGTCACCAGCTGGATCCTGAGCCTTTCGGGTCTGCAGGGTGACAGTGTGCTGATCAAGATGCTCAAACCCACTTCTTTCAGTCCTTTGCTTGCATTTATCGGCATTTTGCTGTATATGTGTAAGAGTGAGAAGAAAAAAGGTGTGGGCACCATCCTCATCGGCTTTGCCGTGCTGATGACCGGCATGACCACCATGTCCAACGCAGTGCTGCCGCTGCAGGGCGAAAAGTGGTTCACCAGCCTGTTCGTCCGCTTCTCCAACCCCATCCTTGGTGTGCTGGTGGGCGCACTGGTCACTGGCATCATCCAGAGTTCCAGCGCCAGTGTGGGCATTCTGCAGGCACTGAGCGCCACCGGTGTGATCACCTACGGCAGTGCCATCCCAATCATCATGGGCCAGAACATCGGCACCTGTGTCACAGCGCTGATCTCCTCGGTGGGTGCCACCAAGAATGCCCGCCGGACCGCCATGGTGCACCTGTACTTCAACATCATCGGCGTGACCATCTTCCTGTTTGGTTTCTACGGTCTGAACGCCGTGTGCCACTTTGCCTTTGTGGATTCCACCATTGAAGCCTGGGGCATCGCCGTGGTGCACTCCGCCTTCAACATCCTGGCCACCCTCATCCTGCTGCCTTTTGCCAACGGGCTGGAAAAGCTGGCCATCCTCACCATCCCGGATTCCCCGGAAAAAGAGAGCTTTGCCCTGCTGGATGAGCGTCTGCTGAACACCCCGGCTGTGGCCGTGGAGCGCGCCCGCAGCGCCACCGCCGACATGGCAGAGCTGGCCCGCGTGGGCGTGGTGCAGGCCATGAGCCTGACCCACCAGTGGAACGACGAGCTGGCCCAGAAGGTGCGTGACGAGGAAAGCACCGTGGACCGTTATGAGGACGCTCTGGGCACCTACCTTGTCAAGCTGTCCGGCCGCGAGCTGAGCCACGCCGACAGCCAGAGCGTGAATACCCTGCTGCACACCATCAGCGATTTTGAGCGCATCAGTGACCACTCGGTCAACCTGCTGGAATCCGCGGAGGAAATGCACCAGAAGAACATTGAATTTTCCAAGGATGCACAAGAGGAGCTGCAGGTGCTGGAAGATGCCGTGCAGGATATCCTGAGCCGCACCACCGACGCCTTCCGCAAGGGAGACCTGCACCTGGCCAGCAAGGTAGAGCCGCTGGAAGCTGTGGTCAACGAGCTGGTGCGTGCCATCAAGGCACACCACATCGCCCGCCTGCAGACCGGCAGCTGCTCCATTGAGTACGGCTTTGTGCTGGACGATCTGCTGACCAACTACGAGCGTGTGTGCGACCACTGCAGCAATGTGGCTGTTGCCCAGATCGAGGTAGCACAGGACAGTTTTGACACCCACGCTTACCTCAACGATCTGCGCCATGGCAAAGATACCAAGGAGAGCGAAGAATTTCATCGTCGACTGGACAAATACCGGGAGCGGTATCTCTTCCCGGACAATCAATCTGCGGAGGAATTTGACAAATGATCTATATCGTAGAAGATGATGACGCCATCCGTGAGCTGGAGCAGTATGCCCTGCAGTCCAACGGTTATGAAGTGGCCAGCTTTGCCAGTTCCGAACCGTTCTGGCAGGCCATGCGCACCGAAGCCCCGGAGCTTGTGATCCTGGACGTGATGCTGCCCGGCGAGGATGGGTTCTCCATCCTGAAAAAGCTGCGCAACACCCCTTCCCTGCACCGGCTGCCCATCATCATGGTCACGGCCAAATCCAGCGAGCTGGACACCGTGCGCGGGCTGGACTGCGGTGCCGACGACTACATTTCCAAGCCGTTCGGCATCATGGAGTTCCTCAGCCGGGTGCGTGCTTCTCTGCGCCGGGCGGCTCCGGAGGAACGGCCCAATGTGCTCAGCTTCCATGAGATCCTGCTGGACAATGCACGTCACAGCGTGACGGTGAACAACCAGCCTGTCGAACTGACTTACAAAGAATACAGCCTGCTGCGCCTTCTGCTGGAGAACACCAACCTTGTGGTGACCCGCGAGACGATTTTGCAGGTGGTGTGGGGCACCGACATTTCGGTGGAAAGCCGCACCGTGGACATGCACATCCGCACCCTGCGCAAAAAGCTGGGCGATGCCGGACGCTACATCTGCACCATCCGCAAGGTGGGCTACAAGCTGGCCGATGACGAGGAGGCTGGAGACGAATGAAGCCGCACAGCATGGAAGAAAAAATCAGCTACCGGCTGTTCCTCATGGGCTTTCTGGGGCTGCTGTTCACCGCAGCACTGTGCATCTTTGTCTTTCACCGGGCTTTTACCGCCCAGGCCTGGGATGACCTGGAAAAAGAGAGCGATCTCATCCGTGCCGGGTATGACCTGACCAGCGAGCCGCAGCAGCTTTCTTTCTTTGTGACCGGCGACCTTCGCATTACGCTGATCTCTCCGGACGGCGACGTGATCTTTGAGTCTGCCACTGATCAGCCCATGGAGAACCATCTTACCCGTCCGGAGATCGTGCAGGCGCTGCAGGGCAGCATCGGCAAGGACATTCGTGATTCCCAGACCATGGGATATGAGACCTATTATTATGCCGTGCAGCTGCCCGGCGGCAACATCCTGCGCGTGGCGCAGGACGCCGAAACGGTGTGGTCGGTCTACGACGGAGCCCTGCCGGCCATCGTGCTGAGCTGCGTTGCCCTGATGTTGGCTGCCGCGATCCTATCCACCCTGCTCACCCGCGCCCTCGTGCAGCCGGTGCTGAACATGACCGAGGATCTGGACCACATTCAGGATAAGGTCCCGTACAAGGAACTGATCCCCTTTGCCGAGAGCATCCATGCCGACCGCATCCTGCGGGAAAACAACGAGAAGATGCGGCAGGATTTCACCGCCAATGTGAGCCACGAGCTCAAGACCCCGCTGACCAGCATTTCCGGGTATGCGGAACTGATCGAGACCAGCATCGCCAAGCCGGAGGATGTGCCCGGTTTTGCCCAGAAGATCCATGGTGAAGCCAGCCGGATGATCCAGCTGGTGAACGATATCCTGCAGCTGTCCAGCCTGGACAACGCCTCCGAGACCTCCTCCATGCCGGAAATGGAGGTCGTGGACCTGCTGGACGTAGTCAAGGAGTGTGTGGAGCGTCAGAAGCTGAACGCCCGCCACGCCTACATCACCCTGACCTATCTGGGCGAGAGCGCACCGGTGCGGGGCAACCGCAATCTGTTGGATGAATTGTGCCAGAACCTGTGTGACAACGCCATCCGCTACAACCGCCCCGGCGGCAAGGTGCAGATCGTGACAGCCTGCACCCGGGACGGCCATTGCAGCCTGACCGTGACCGACAACGGCATCGGCATCCCGCGCGAGTCGCAGAGCAGTGTGTTCGAGCGCTTCTACCGGGTGGACAAGAGCCGCAGCAAGGCCACCGGCGGCACCGGTCTGGGGCTGGCCATCGTCAAGCACATTGCCCTCATCCACGGGGCCCGCATCAAGCTGGAAAGTCAGGTGGACGTCGGCACGACCATCACGGTCACCTTCCCCACGGCATCCTGATTTTTCAAGCACCCAGAAATACAACGTCTGCCTGCAGCTGCGGGCAGGCGTTTTTTGTTGGGTCAAACCCGTCGGGAGAGCCTGTGCGCAGCAGACTGTGCTCCCGCAGATGCAGCAGGTCTGTCCCCTGCTGCCAGCAGGAACGTACCACCCCAAGGCAAAGCTCTTCCAACTGTTGACACTGTGCCGCATCCGGCTGCGGCGTGCCGTAGGCCGTCTGGCAGTCCAGACGCAGGGTGGCCGTCTGCTTCCGGAGAGCAACTGAGACGGTGCACCGCCGGATGGTTACACGCTTTCCTTGCAGCCAGAGGGTTCGTTTGCCCGGTGTGCCCGTCAGCAGAAGAAACGCCTCTGTCTCGTTTTCTGTCAGGCGCTGCACCGCACCGCTCCCGGTGCGGAAGGCCCCGCTGCCAGAAACCATCACTTTCCCTTCCTGTGCTTCGGGCAAGCAAAGCACAGGAAGCAGCATGCTTTTCTCGTGTGCATACAGCCGGGGCATTGCCGCCGAGCCCGCTTTGAGTTTGTCCAGCAGTTTGTCGGGCAGCGTCTCCGTTTTTCCGCACGACTGCAAGAGTGTTTCCAGATCGAATTCCGTGCAGGAAAGTCGGGCCGCTGTGCGCCCGCAGCCGCGTTCCAGCACCAGATTCTCATAAGCTGCCAGCACGGCATCCTCCGTCTGCTCCGGGAACAGTACATAATCGCACAGACGATAATCTGCCGTCTGCGGCAGGGCTGCTTCGGCAGCGGCAAGGGCCGTTTCCAATGTCTGCCCTCGGCCATCGGCGATGCGCAGTGCGGCTGAGGCATCGGCTGCGTCGGCTGCCGCTTCCGGTGACTGATACAAAAGCCCCACCGACCAGGTCTGTTCCTTCTGTTCCAGATAAACCACCCGTATCATACTTTTTTCAGTGGTCTCACAGCGTAGGAACAGCAGGCACCAGCCAACAAGCACCGCATAAAGCAGAATTCGGGCCCACCGCTGCTTCATTGCCGCACTTCCTTTCGCTTTTGTATGGCATACTCCTGCCCCAGCATCCGGATGGCCGTGCACAGCACCCCGATGCGAAAAATCGCGCAGGTCAGCCAGATCAGCAGCAGTGCCGCGTCCAGCCGGGAAAATGTCCCGGTGCTCCATGCACGCAGCAATTCCCGCGCCGGGTATGTCCGACCGAACACCAGTGCCATGCCAAGCGTTGCCGCCGTTTGTACAAGGGCTGTGAGAATGGGCAGGCAGACACCACGCCGCTCCTCCCGGCCGCAGAGCAGCGGTACCGCAAAGTATTCCGCATAGACCGGAACGGTGAATGCCGTGCTCTGCGGCGCAGCCTGCGCAAACAGCCCGGCCCAGTGCATCTGCCGGGACAGCCCCATCAGACACACCGCGCTTCCCACCGCCACAAACCACCACAACACCTGCGCCGGGGCACCCCATGCGCGGGCAGGCATCTGCCAGCCCGCCCAGAGCAGCAGCGGCAAAAACCCCAGCAATGCCAGCGAAGAAAACTCTTCCCGGCAGACTTGCAGAGCCTTCCAGAATGTTCCGGCCAGTTCCACCGCCAGCCAGACCTGCAGGCAAAATGCAGCTGCCCAGGCGGCAGGCTTTGGCGGGCCGGACTGCCAGAACCGACTGACCAAAGCAGAAAGTATCATCAGCAGTACTGCAGCCAGCACCTCCTGCCAGAGGAGTGCCCGGGGCGAACTGCATACCGGCAGACGCTCTGCCGCCGCCGCGGCAAAGATGCTGAGGGTCACTACCGGCAATGAAAATTTGTCCTGCGTTTTATTCATGCGCGGGGCCTCCGTTTTTGCCAGATGTTGAACCCCTTGCGGGACAGGTGCCGATAGTTGCGCCGGATGACGCCGTCCTCGGCCAGCGGGCTTTGCGGGAACGGATGCTGTGCAAGATACGGCACCCCCAGCATCCCGGTGCCGGACAGGCTGAGCAGCAGCACAAAAAAAGCCCCGGCCAGTCCCACCGGCCCGGCAAGCCCCGCAGCCACCACTACGCCGATGCGCAGCAGGGTGGCCGGTTCGTACAAAGCGGGCGTGACGAACACCGCAATGGACGTAATGCTGGCCACAAAGATGACCGGGGTGCTCATCAGGCCGGTGGCAATGGCGGCATCGCCCAGAATGAGGGCGGCCACCAGACTGACCGAATGCCCCAGCGACTGCGGCATCCGCAGCCCGGCCTCCCGGATAACTTCCAGCAGCAGGATGACCAGCAGCATTTCTGCAAACAAGGGCAGCGGCGTAGCCTTTTCGGCGGCTTCGATCTTATACAGCAATTGGGGCGGGATCAGCTCCGGCAGATAGACCGCCAGACAAACGAACGCCCCCGGCAGAAAGACCGTGAGGTAAAAGGAAGCATAGTTCAGCACCCGCAAGAAGGAGGCGAACACAGCAGTGGACGCGTAGTCGTCCAAGCATTCAAAGTTTTCACAGAAGAGCGCCGGCAGCACCATGGCCGACGGGCTGCCGTTGACCAGCACTACAATGCGGCCCTCACATAGTTTGGCCGAAGCCGCCGCCGGGCGCTGGGTGTAGCTGACCGGAGTGAACAGCCGTGCCCGGCTGGGCAGAAGCCACGGTACAAAATAGCTGCTGTCCAGCAGCAGCTCCGGCTTTGCAGCAGCAAGGGTCTGCCGCACCTGTCGCACCATGGCAGGGTCTGCTTTGCCCCTGCAGTAGCAAATAGCGTACTCTGTCCCTGCGGCGGTGTCGGCCTGCGCCACCTCCAACACCAGATCATCGGTGCGGACCAGACGGCGCAGCAGGCTCAGATTCACCCGCAGCAGGTCGGCAAAACCCTCCCGCGAGCCGCGCAGGTTGCCCTCTCCTTCCGGCTCGTCCACCGAGCGGTACTTGAGGGCCTGCACCGAAAAAGCAATGCCTTTCGCGCAGCCATCCAGCAGCAGCACAGCCATGCCTGCCGTTAACCGCTTGACAAGATCCGGCAGATCCTCCACCGGGGTGCTCTCGGCCGGGGAAACGGAACCATGCAGGATGCGCTCATACACTTCCTGCCCGGTGCATGGGCAGGGCTGCTGCAGCGCCTGCCGACTGGCCGCGTCCAACAGCAGCTCCCACAGTGAATCCAGACTGGCCATGCCGTCAAACAGCACAATGCAGCCCCGGCAATGATAAATCATGATTTCCTTGGCATAATAATCCGCAGAGGCACCGAACCGGGCGTCCAGCTCTGCCAGATTTTCGGCCAGATGCAACGACAACTGCTGCACACAACATCCACTCCTTTGCACAGCAGTATGCCCGCCCGGAGCCGGTTCCATACCGGCGGGTGCCGACAGGAGGTTTCCACGATGAAGTTGTTGATCTTCCGCACGATTTTGATCTACCTGTGCGTGCTGTTTGCCATGCGGCTGATGGGCAAGCGTCAGCTGGGGGAATTGCAGCCCGAAGAACTGGTGTCCACCATCCTGATCTCCAATCTGGCGTCCATCTCCATTGAATCGGAGGATGTTCCGGTGACGGCCAGCCTGATCCCGCTGTTTCTCATTGCTGCGCTGGAACTGCTGGGCTCGGCGCTGAGCTTCCGCAGCCAGAAGTTTTTCAATCTATTGTCCGGGCGGCCCAAAACCGTGATCCTGAACGGAGAGATCGACCAGAACGCTCTGCGCACCCTGCGCCTGACGGTGGCCGACCTGATGGAAGCGCTGCGCGGCAAGGACGTCTTTGATCCGCGGGATGTGTCCTACGCGGTCATTGAGACGAACGGGACTCTTTCGGTGGCATTGCGGCCGGAAAAGGAACCTGCGCGGCTGTCCGATCTGCAGCTGCGGGTGGAGCACTGCCACGCAACCATCCCCTTTGTGCTGGATGGGCAGGTGCTCGAGGACAACCTGCACTGGTGCGGTAAAGACCGTGCCTGGCTGGAACGCACGGCGCAGGCCAATACCCTGTTGCCGCAGGAAATCCTGCTTCTTGTCGGCAATGAGACCGAGGACTATTTTCTTTTGAAAAAGGAACACCGCGCTACGGTGCATGAGGGCCGGAAATGAAACGGATCTACGCCTGCTTTGCCATCGTGGCCGCTTTGCTGGCCACCGCCTTTTACAGCAGCTTTCAGGTACAGCGCTTTGCCGATGACATTTCCACCGACCTGGACTGTGCCATTGAGGCCATTCGCAACAGTGACCTACCCACCGCCCGGCAGGCACTGGCTCGCGGGGCCGACCGGTGTGACCGGATGCGGGAAAAGATGAACCATCTGCTGCGCACGGAGGATTTTACCGAGCTGGAAGCGGCCCTGCGCACCGCCGACGGGCACCTGGAGCAGAACGCCCCCGAAGAAGCCTTTGGGGAGCTGCGCCGGGCACAGGTACAGGTGGAAACACTGCAATGGCTGGCCCGGCGGTTTGTGTAAACACAAAAAGCACCGCTTCCCTGCTGCTGTACAGAGAAAGCGGTGCTTTGCAAATTACGGGTTACTGTGCGTCCTTCCGGTCGCCCATGAGCTTTTTCAGTTCATTGAAAAAGCTCTCCACGTCGGCAAACTGCCGGTAGACCGAGGCAAAGCGGACATAGGCCACCTCGTCGATCTTTTTCAGTTCCTGCATGGTCAGCTCCCCGATGCGCACACTGGGGATCTCGCGGTCGTAGGAACTGAGCAGGGTCTGCTCGATGCTGGTGACCGCGCGCTCAATGGCCTCGTAGCTCACGGGGCGCTTGGCGCAGGCCCGCAGCATGGCATTCAGCAGCTTCTGCCGGTCAAACGGCTCCCGGGAGTTGTCCTTTTTGATGACCACGAGCGGGACTGTTTCCACCACCTCGTAGGTCGTGAACCGCATATGGCAGCTCAGACATTCCCGGCGGCGGCGGATACGCTCACTGTCTTCGGTAGGGCGCGAGTCGATCACCTTGGATTCCTCAGCACCGCAATAGGGACATTTCATGTTCTGTTCCTCCTGAACCTCTGCGGGAATTTTGCGTCAGGCCTTTTTGCCGGACTTGGGGCTGCGCTCGCTCCACAGCATCCATGCCGAGGTGGAGACGCACAGCGAAGTGTACACGCCGCTGATCATGCCCATCATCAGCGGGAAGGCAAAGGTAAAGATGCTGTCCAGACCGTAGAGCTTTGCCACGATGCACAGCACACCCAGTGCCATCACGGTGGTGATGGTGGTGATGAAGGTACGGCGGGCAGACTGGTTGACCGAACGGTTGACCAGCTCTTCAAAGCTGGCCTTCTTGCCCATCAGGGCGCGGTTCTCGCGGATGCGGTCGTACACCACGACGGTATCGTTGATGGAGTAACCCAGAATGGTCAGCATGGCAGCGATGAAGTTGCCGTCCAGCGGAGTGCGCAGCAGCACAAAGGTGCCAAACACCACCATCAGGTCGTTCACCAGTGCCAGCACAGCCATCATGCCGCCGGTCAGGCCGCCGATGTTCTTGAAGCGCAGGGCAATGTACAGCAGGATGAGCACCAGCGCAAACACCACAGCTACCAGGCTCTTCTGCAGGAACTTGGTGCCCATGGCAGCGCTGACGTTGCTCAGGGACAGCTGCGCGAAGTTGTTGTCCGGGTAAGTCTCGTTCAAAGAGTCCAGCAGAGCCTCCACCTGATCGGTGGTCACGGTCTCGGTGCCGGGCATGGAGATCTTCAGGGTCTGGTCACCGGTGGCCACGTTCTCGCCGGTCTGCAGGGTCAGGCCGGTGTTCTCCAGTGCATCGGAGGCGGTCTGCTGCACCTGTGCCATCTCAAAGCTGCCGTCGTAGCTCAGGGTGATCATGGCACCGCCGGTGAACTCGGTGTCCAGATGGACACCGAACACCACAGCACACAGCACGATGGCTGCCATCAGGCAGGAGGAAAAGACCAGGAACTTTTTGCGCAGACCCACAAAGTCCAGCTGCTTTTTCTCGGTGGTATCCTTGCCCAGCTTGGCAGCACCGTACAGCCAGGGGTTGCGCAGAGCCTTGATGGAGGCCGCACCGCGGATCATGACGCGGGTGGCAAACACGCCAAACACGAAGTTGAGCAGCACGCCGGTCAGCAGCGTATAGCCAAAAGCGTAAATGGTACCGGCGGTGGAGGGGCCAAAGGCAAAGAACACAAAGTGCAGTGCCTTGGCAAACAGGCCGTCCGAGGGGCCGAAGGCACCCATCAGCACGATGGCCACGATGACAATGGTCACGTTGCCGTCGATGATGGGGGTCAGGCCGCGGGCAAAGCCGCTCTTCAGTGCGCCGTCCAGGGACTTGCCATTCTTCAGCTCTTCCTTGATGCGCTCGGCCGTAATGACGTTGGCGTCCACGCCCATGCCAATGGCCAGAATGATACCGGCGATGCCGGGCAGCGTCAGGGTAAAGCTCTCAAACACCGGGAAGTAGCCGGAAACAAAGGCCAGCGTAGCGGCCACCTGACCGGCCAGTGCAATGCAGGCCAGAAAGCCCGGCAGACGGTACAGCACCGTCATGAACACCACGATCAGTGCAAAGGCGATGACACCGGCCAGCACCATGGCGCTCAGGCTGTTCTCGCCCAGGCTGGGGCTGACGGTGGAGTAGCTGTCCACCTTGAGGGCAAAGGGCAGTGCGCCGGAGTTGATCTGGCGGGCCATCTTGACCACGGCATCCTGCGTGAAGGGGTTGGAAGCCGAACTGGTGATGATGGCCTCGCCATCGGTGATGGCCGCGTTGACGGTGGCCGTGCTCACATTCTCGTCATCCAGCCAGATGCTGATGGTGCCGTTGGAAGCAGCCAGACGGGTGGTGGCCTCACCAAAGGCCTTGGCACCCTCGTCGGTGAACTTCAGGGACACATAGTACTCCGAAGCACCGCCGCTGGTCACCGGGCCGTACTGGGCCGCAGCACTCTCAATCATGGAGCCGTCCAGGATCAGGTCACCGTCGGCGCTGCTGCCCTCGCGGAAGGTCAGATAGGCCGTGGTGCCGATCTCCTGAATGGCAGATTCCGGGTCGAAGTCTGTTTCGCCGGACTGCCACGGGAACTCCAGGATCAGGCTGTCAGAGTTGGGGTCCACATACAGCTCGTAGTCGGTCACATTCAGTGCGACCAGACGGTTCTCGATGACGAGCTGCGCCGCTTCCAGCTGCTCTTCGGTGGCATCGTAGTCCTCCGAGGGCACAAAGGTGACGTTGACGCCGCCTTTGATGTCCACACCGAACCGGATGTCCTTTGCACCCTTGATGTAGGTGGTGGTCACATCGCCGTACTTTGCCGACACGCCGAAAAACGCCGTGTACACAAACGCAAGGATCAGAAGCACTGTGACGACCAGGTGCCATGCTTTGCCTTTTGTCTTCATATGATTCAGGAAAACCTCCAAAAGCCCCACAGCTGCGGGGCCCGTTATTGAAACCTCCCCCGGCAGACCCTGCGGCCTGCACGGAGGAGGTTTTTACAAATAAATGTTATGCCTGCTCTGCCAGCAGCTTTTCCACAACGGCCAGACGCACGCAAACGCACAGCAGCTCAGAAGCGGTCTCCACTTCGTCCAGGCTGGGATAGGTAGGTGCGATGCGCAGGTGAGAATCCTGCGGGTCCTTGTGGTAGGGGTATGCCGAACCGGCACCGGTCAGGGTCAGACCGGCTTCCTTGCACAGGTTTGCCACACGTTTGGCGCAGCCGGGCATAACGTACAGGCTGATGAAGTAGCCGCCCTTGGGATCGGTCCAGTGGGCAATGTCGCCGCAGGGGGTGAGGTTATTGCGGAATGCCGTCTTGACAGCATCGAAGCAGGGCACCAGACGACGGCGATGCTTTGCCATGTGGGCCAGGACGCCTTCCTTGTTCTTCAGGAAGCGGACGTGGCGCAGCTGGTTCATCTTATCGTAGCTGATGATCATCACCGAGAAGCGCTTGCACATATACTTCATGCTGTTCTCGCTGCAGGCAATGGCAGAAACACCGGCACCCGGGAAGGTGATCTTGCTGGTAGAGGTGAACATGAACACACGGTCCTCATTGCCGTACTTCTTGCTCTCGTTCAGCAGCACCGGGGTCTCGATGATCTCATCGGTGAGGTGGTGCACGATGTAGGCCTCATCCCAGAAGATCTTGAAGTCGGGCGCAGCGGTCTTCATCTTGGCGAAGCGCTCGATGGTCTCATCGCTGTAGGTGTAGCCGTCGGGGTTGGAATACTGCGGCACGCACCAGATGCCCT
>OFMN01001052.1_pt1 | contig 20457 bp, 15 predicted proteins | sample 1541791 | NCBI WGS metagenome assembly OFMN01 (sample SAMN04209248, study PRJEB22552) | human gut metagenome | biome: gut; material: feces | host: Homo sapiens | place: USA: Oklahoma
TGGCTCAGGCTTGCCAGCGCCCAGTACAGCAGTGTGGAGATGACCGTACCGGACAGGATGTTGCCAAAGTGACGGAACGCCATGCTGACAGGGGTGGACACCTCCGACAGCACATTGATGGGTGCCATGATGAAGATGGGGTCCAGCAGACCCTTGAGGTAGCTGAGGATGCCGTTCGTTTTGATCTTGTAATACATGATCAGAACGAACACCACGATGGCCCAGGCCGCCTCGGTGTTCAGGTCCGCCGTGGGGCTCCACAGGCCCACCACGCTGATCAGGTTGCACCCGATGCTCAATGCGAAGATCGAGCCGATGAGCGGGATATACTGGTCAAAGTGGCAGCCCATGTTGTCGTGCACGAACTGGTCCAGCCGGGTCACGATGAACTCCGCGGCCGCCTGCCGTTTGGACACGTTTTCCAGCTTGAGGCCATGCCCCAGCCAGATGGCCAGACCCGAAAGCAGCGCCATCACGATCCAGGTACTCACAAGGGTCTGGGTGATCTTGAAGTCGCCCAGCAGCGGGATGTTGGTATGGATGGTGTACAGGATCTTTGCGCCGTTCAGTTCCATTTGTTAGGTTTCACCCCCTTCGTCACGGGTTCCATCCGCCTGCGCCGGGGCAGGGGCGGGGTCGTCCTCCACAGAGACGTCCACCGGCTCCTGCGGGGCCGCAAGCGGCTTGTACTTGCCGGTTATTTGCAGATAGTAAATGGTAACACGCGGAAAAAACAGCGGAAGCACACCGGCAAACGGCTGGAAGCAGGGGGCCGCAATGGCCACCACCACCCACACCGCCTGCAGCAGCATGCGGCTGTTGTAGGATAGCTGTAAGGTCGCTTTGCGCTTTTTCTCGTCCGGCTCGTCAATGATCTTCTGCACCACAAAGCAGATGCCGGCAAAGTTGCCGATGGCCACGGCCGCGCCCACAAGGCTGGCCAGCACCACCGTGTAGTCAAACCTGACCCACCCCACCAGATGCAGTGCTGCGAACAGCACCCACATGGCTGCGGTGCAGATGGCCGTGCCTCCGGCGATACGCAGCAGCTGCTTTCTGGATTCCGGCTCCAGTTTCATAAAAAAGCCCTCCATTACTGGTGGGAGTTGAAGCCCACCCGGTGATTTTTTTCCTTTTTAGAGCGGTCCAGGCGCTCTTTGCAGAACACCCAGAAATTTTGCGCTCCCGCCGCCAGCCCCAGCAGCACCGCCGGCAGGAACAGCCATTCCGGCCAGTTCCAGCGTTCCACGGCCCACCAGCACCCCGCCAGGCACAGCACCAGCGGCAGAAGCATGTTCAGGCCCAGCTGGGTCAGCCAGACCAGATCCTCCAATGCCTTGTACCAGCCTTTCAATGCGGTTTTCCCTCCCAGTGCGGCCTGCGATGCAGCATCCAGTATCTGGATATTCTGCCAGCATCCGGCGGCAGCAAAAATTCTTATGTGCCTAGTATAATTCAATCCGGCGGTTTTTTCAATGAATTTTCCACTGAATTTTGGCAAATCTTCATAGTTCCGCCGCAGTCTCTTCACAGTTGTCCGCCTGTGGTGGAGTTTGTGCGCCTGCGGCCCCATCAATACCAAAACTTTGCCAAAAAGTTTGTGCAGGATGCAAAAAAGCCGCCCGACTCATGAAAGAACCGGGCAGCTTTCAGCTTATTTTATGCGGGCAGCAGGCTCAGTCAGCCTTGCGCTGGATCCAGATCTGGGTGCCAAAGAAGGGGTTGGCGGTACCCAGGCACAGGCCCTGGTCGGTGGTGGCAAACACACGCAGACCATGGTTGTAGGGGTCCCCAAAGCCATCAATGGTAATGGTCTCAAAGTTGACGCCATCCTCGGTGACGTACAGGTCAAAGCCACGCTTTGCCGTCCGCAGATAGTTCAGCAGCTTGATGGCACTGGCCATGTTCCGCACCGTGATGTTCTTAAAGACAAAGTTATAAGAAAACTTGATGGTCTGAGCCAGGGTATCGGGGTTGCCGGTGCCGTTGGGGTCCACCGTTGCCAGGGCCTTCATCAGGGCCTTCAGGTAGTTCCACTGGTCCTTCCACTCGGAGGGGGTCCGCTTCAGCAGGTTGCCGTTGACGAACTGACCCAAGCACTCCAGCAGGCTGCTGGCATCGTGGGTGCCCACATACAGCTTGCCGTCGTAGACCTCCATGCGCCAGATGTACTGGTTCTCGTTGCGGCCAAAGCCGGACTTCAGGCCGGAGAGGCTGCCGTTGGGGAACATCTTGGTGGAGTTGCCCACCACCAGCTCCATATTCTCGTTCTTGTCCATGCGGTACAGGTTCACGGACTGGTCCAGGTTGGCGTTGAGGAACCGGCAATCCAGGCCGCCGCCAAACTGGCCGTCGGCGTTTTTACCGGTCTTGGAGAACAGGACCCGCTCCAAAGCGATCTCCTCGTCGTTGTACTCGCCGATGTACAGGTAGTCGTTAAACACCATCAGGTTGGCTGCGCCGGAACGGGTGCGCTCCGGGTCGATGCCAAAGGTGTACCGGGCACCGTCCTTTTTCTGGTCACCAGCCACAGGGGTCCAGGTAAAGGTGCCGTCGGCATTCCGGTCGCCGCGCACCAGTGCAAAGGACTGCATGGTGTTTTTGTTGGGCATATTGTCCAGGGTGCCGGTGCAGATGGAAACATACAGGCTGTTGTTGTACTCCACCATATCCCAGATGCTGCCGCCGTAGATGCTGTCGGCATAGCGGTAAGCCGGGTAGTTGAACAGGCTGTCGGAATCTGCGATCTGGGTAAAGCCCTTTTCCGGGTCGGAGGAGATCAGCAGGGTGGCACTGCTCTTGCCGGTGGCAGCGTCCATGGTCACGTTGCTGATGACCAGCTGGTCGTTGTAGACGCACATGCCACGGATGCCGGTGCTGATGCCCTGCTTGTAAGCTGCGGCATAGTCCTTTGCGCTGTTCAGGCCTGCATACACGACCTTGCATTCGTCAGTCTCCGGGTCCACCTGCCACACGCTGGGCAAAAAGCCGATGCCGCCGCCGCCCACGCTGCCGCAGAAGTACAGCTTGCCCTTGTACTCAATGGCATTGCGGAACAGAGGGGTCTGGCCGTTGAGGGTGCCGGACATCAGCACCTTGGTCTCGCCGGTCTTGGTGTTGATCTTTGTCAGCACGCCCTTGGGCTTGCCGCCGTCGGCCTCTTCCAGGAAGAAGGTGCCGTTGTAGAGGGCGTCAAAGGTAGCCTTCAGGACCTTGTCATCGAACTCGTCCCCCAGGCTGCTCTTCATCAGAGAGAGGGTGTTGCCGATGGCTGCGTAGCAGGTGCCCACATAGATCCAATCGCCGTAACCCACAGCGGCCCAGGCGTAGTTCTGGCCACGGTCGCCGGCATTGTAGCCCTCGGCCTCCGGGTCGGTCACCACGTCCACTGCGCCATCGCCCAGATAGTCCACAATGCCGTCTGCGACCTTGACGTCCTTTTCCGGGTGAGAGAGCTTTTCAAACGTATAGCCGTTTTTGTTGTAGTAGAAGGTGTTGCTATCCTCCAGGGACTCAACCGAGGTCAGATCTTCCCAGGTATTGACCTCTGCAGCAGCCTCTGCACCCTCTGCAGAAGCCAGAAGCTGCACCGGCAGAGCGGACAGCATAGCCGCTGCCAGCACACCGCTGATCACACGTTTCCAGTTCATAATATTCTCCTCTTTATGCCACTGCAATTTCTCCATACCTATTATGAAGAAATTGTTAAAAAACTACCTCAGTATAGCACACAATTTCCCAGGGCACAAAGATGTTTTTCAACAAAAGACCGCTTTTTTCGGAAAAATTTGGGTAAAAACGCAAAAAAGCCGCCCGGCTCCGGAGAGTCGGGCGGCAAAAATCAGGGTCAGAACCGTTTTACCAGAGGTTGGCGGTCTCGTTGTAGAGGCCCTCGTAGCTCTTGGCAGACACGTCCCAGCTGAAGTCGCACTCCATGCAGTGATGCACCAGGTTGTGCCAGTTTTCCTTGTTGTTGTAGGCATCCTGTGCGTGGCAGCAGGCCTCGTACAGCTCGTGGGCGCTGTAACCGGCAAAGGTAAAGCCATTGCCGTCGCCCATGGTGCTGTCGTGGACGGAGTCGCGCAGACCGCCGGTCTCACGCACGATGGGAGGCGTGCCGTAACGGCAGGCCACCATCTGGGCCAGGCCGCAGGGCTCGCTCTTGGACGGCATAATAAAGGCGTCTGCACCGGCGTAGATCTCCTGGGACAGGGCCGGCTCAAAGCCGATGTAGGTGCCCACACGGCCCGGGTGACGGGCGCACAGGTCAGAGAAGAAGCTCTCGTACTGGCTCTCGCCGCTGCCCAGGATCACCAGCTCGATGCCGCGATCCACCAGACCGTCGGCGATGCTCTGCACCAGGTCAAAGCCCTTCATGCCCACCATGCGGCTGACCATGCCAAAGACGGGGCTGCCGTCCTTGTGCAGGCCAAACCTATCCTGCAGGGCCTCCTTGCACTTTGCCTTGCCCTCTTCAAAGTTGTCGATGCTGTAATTGAAGGGGATGTGCTTGTCGGTGGCGGGGTCGTTGGCATCCATGTCGATGCCGTTCAGAATGCCGCACAGCTTATACTGCTTCTCCCGCAGCAGGGCATCCAGACCGTAGCTGAACCAGGGGTCCAGGATCTCCTGTGCGTAGGTGGGGCTGACCGTGGTGATCTTGTCGGCCGTCTCAAAAGCACCCTTCATGAAGTTGGCGCAGCCATCGTACTCCACGATGTGCTGGTCCCGGCGGCCGATGCCGCAGGTATCTTCCAGAATGTCGGTGCCGTACTTGCCCTGGTAGGCAATGTTGTGGATGGTGAACACCGTCTTGATGCGGTTGAACTTATCCAGATGGCGGTAGTACAGGTTCAGATACACGGGCACCAGAGCAGTCTGCCAGTCGTTGCAGTTGATGATGTCCGGGGTGAAGTCGATGTAGAACAGGGTCTCCAGCACGGCACGGGAGAAGAAGGCGAAACGCTCGCCGTCATCGTAAAAGCCGTAGAGACCGCGGCGCTTGAAGTAATACTCGTTGTCGAGGAAGTAGTAGGTCACGCCGTCCACTTCAGCCTTGAACAGGCCGCAGTACTGGCTGCGCCAGCCCACGGGAACGGAGTAGTTGGTCACATATTCCAGCATCTCGCGGTGCTTCAGGTCACCGTACAGCGGCATGATAACGCGGGCGTCCACGCCGTCCTTGACCAGTGCCTTGGGCAGGGCACCGGCCACGTCGGCCAGACCGCCGGATTTTGCAAAGGGGTTTGCTTCCGAAGCAGCATACAGGATTCTCATAGGTTCGCTCCTTCCATATTGGGGTCATGATCCGCTCTCCCCTCCCACCGCCAGGCAGCGGAACGGATACACATACAAAAGAGCAGGCGGGGGCACACAAGTGCCCCCGCCCCTCTCAAGAGGGGCTACCGGGGAGGAAGCCGCCCCTATGGATATTGCAAGGATCAGACGGTGTGGTTCTTCTGCACATACACCGGGAAGCTCTCGGTGCCGGACAGCTTCTTGCCGGCCGTGATCTTCACGTTCTTGTCGGTGACCACGCAATCCAGCTCCACGTTGGGCTCCACCACGGTGTCCTGCATGAGCACGCAGTTCTTGACCACAGCACCCTTCTTGATCTTGACGCCGCGGAACAGCACACAGTTCTCCACGGTGCCCTCAATGAGGCAGCCGTCGGCCAGGATGGAGTTTTCCACCTTGGAGCCGGTGACGTAACGGGTGGGGTTGTCGTCACGGATCTTGGTGTAGACCGGGCTGTTCTTCGGGAACAGGGCATCCAGGTTCTTCTCGTCGATGAGCTTCAGGTTCTCGTCGAAGTAGCTCTTCATGTCGCAGACATGAGCCACATAGCCGGTGTACTCCAGCGCATGGATGTTCAGGATGTTGACATTGTGTGCCAGGATATCGCGCTCGAAGTAGATCAGGCCGCGGGAAGTTGCGTCCTTGACCAGCTTGATCAGGGTCTCGCGCTCCAGCACATAGATGTTCAGGTCCAGGTTCTGCACGCCAGGGCGGTAGTCATTGAACAGCAGCTCGGTCACACGGCCGTCGGCATCGACGGTCAGGGTATAGTTGTCGTTCTTGCGGCCCTCGGGGATCTCGGTCTTCTGGTAAGCGACGGTCACATCGGCACCGCTTGCCTGATGGGCAGCCAGCAGAGCGTTGAAGTCGTAGTTGATGGCGATGTTGGCATCGCTCATGACCACATACTTCTCCTTCTGATTCTCCAGGAAGTTCAGGATGGAGCCCAGAGCCTCCACACGGCCGGAGTAAATGCGCACGCCCTTTTCTGCAAAGGGAGGCACGATGTTCAGGCCGCCGTGACGGCGGGCCATATCCCATTCACGGCCGGTGCCCAGGTGATCCATCAGGGAGTGGTAGTTCTTACGCACCACGATGGACACGTTGGAGATGCCGCAGTTGGCCATGCTGGACAGCACAAAGTCCACCATGCGGTAACGGCCTGCAAAGGGGATCGAAGCCATTGCACGCTCGGTCACCAGCTCCGGAACGGTATTGTCATAGCTGTTGGGGAAAATGATGCCCAACGCATTGGTGTTCTGTCTCAGCATACTTCCACGCCCTCCTTGACGGATTCAAACACTTTTGCGCCCTCCTTGACGGTGGCGCCTGCACCGACCGTCAGACCGGTGCCCACATGTGCGATGGGGCCGTCGCCGCCGACCTTTGCACCGGCACCGACCACAACGTCCTCTGCCAGGATGCAGCGCTTGACCACGGCACCTGCCTTGACGACCACGCCGTCCATCAGGACAGCGTCCTCAACGGTAGCGCCCTCTTCCACCACGACGCCTGCGCTCAGCACAGAGTGCTTGACGGTGCCGTAGATCTTGCAGCCCTCGGTGACCAGAGAGTCCTGCACGACGGCGCGGGGGCCGATCTTCTGAGCCGGCAGCACGGGGTTGCGGCTGTAGATCTTCCAGGTCTTGTCGAAGATGTCGATGCCGGAGTTCTCGGGATCCAGCACTTCCATGTTGGCTTCCCACAGGCTGTCGATGGTGCCCACGTCACGCCAGTAACCGGCAAAGCGGTAAGCGTACATCTTGCGGCCGTCGCGCAGCAGGGCGGGGATGATGTTCATGCCGAAGTCGTTCTTGGAGTTGGGGTCTGCCTCGTCCTCTTCCAGATACTTCTTCAGGACATCCCAGTTGAAGATGTAAATGCCCATGGAAGCCAGGTTGGACTTGGGTACCGGGGGCTTCTCCTGGAACTCGGTGATGCGGTCGTTCTCGTCAGCGACCATCAGGCCGAAGCGGGAAGCTTCCTTCCAGTCCACTTCCATGACGGCCACAGAGAACTCTGCGCCCTTTTCCTTGTGGAAGCGCAGGAAGTCTGCGTAGTCCTGCTTGCAGATCTGGTCACCGGACAGGATGATCACATACTCGGGATCGTAGCTGTCGATGAAGCCGATGTTCTGGTAAATGGCGTTTGCGGTGCCCTTGTACCAGTCGGTGCCGTTGGCCTGCTCGTAGGGGGGCAGAGTGTGGACACCGCCGTGGAGACGGTCCAGGTCCCAGGGCTGGCCGTTGCCGATGTACTCGTTCAGCTTCTGGGGCTGGTACTGGGTCGCAATGCCAACGGTATCAATGTTGGAGTTCACGCAGTTGGACAGCGGAAAGTCCACGATGCGGTACTTACCGCCGAAGGACACCGCAGGTTTTGCCGTTTTCTGTGTCAGCGCGTACAAGCGCGAGCCACGTCCGCCGGCAAGGATCATTGCCACAATTTCTTTTGCCATAGCTTTATTCTCCCCTTTAACATTAACATTTCCGTTGTTCGGAAATGAGCGTCAACAAATGATCGTGTAGAACGGATGGGTTACTCTTTGGCTGCCTTGGGTTTGCGGCCGCGCTTTTTGGGCGCTTCCTCTGCTGCCGGTTCCGGCTCAGCCTTTGCCTTCCGGGTGGGTTTCTTCACCGGCTTTTCTGCCGGAGCTTCGGCAGCCTTGGGCTTACGGCCGGGCTTTTTTGCATCCTTTTCCGTGGGGGCCTCCGGGGCAGCCTTGGGTTTGCGGCCAGGCTTTTTCACGGCCTTTTCTGCCGGGGCTGCCTTGGTGGTCTTTTTGCCGGGCTTTTTCGCCTTGTCCGCTGCAGTTTTGGCGGTGCGCTTTGTAGGCACCTCAAAGTACAGGGTGCTCATGGGGGGCAGGGTGATGGTGATGCTCTGCTCAAAACCGTGCATGGGCTTTTTGTGGGTCCGCACGGGCTTGTTGTGGACAGCACCGGAGCCGCCAAAGGCAGCGTCGTCGCTGTTCAGCACCTCTTTGTAGGTACCGGTCACCGGGGCACCCAAGGTGTAGCCCTCCCGGAGCACAGGGTTGAAGTTGCACACCACCAGGATCTGCTTGCCGGCAGTGTCCTTGCGCAGGAAGGCGATGACGCTCTGCTGGGAGTCGTCCGGCACGATCCACTGGAAGCCCTCCCAGCTGTAGTCCACCTGCCAGAAAGCGGGGTGATCCTTGTAGAAAGCGTTGAGGGTCTTGGCATAGTTCTTCAGCTCGGTGTGCTTGTCGTAGCCCAGCAGCATCCAATCCAGCTGCTTGGCCTCGTTCCACTCGGCAAACTGGCCGAACTCCTGACCCATGAACAGCAGCTTCTTGCCCGGGTGCGCCATCATGTAGCCAAAGAAGGTGCGCAGGTTGGCAAACTTTGCCTCATACTCGCCGGGCATCTTGTTGATCAGGCTGCCCTTGCCGTGCACCACTTCGTCGTGGCTGATGGGCAGCACAAAGTTCTCGCTGAACGCATAGAAGAAGCTGAAGGTAACCTTGTTGTGGTTGCCTGCGCGGAAGAGCGGGTCGGTCTTCATGTAGCTGAGCATGTCGTTCATCCAGCCCATGTTCCACTTGAAGTTGAAGCCCAGGCCGCCGTCCGAAGCGGGCTTTGTGACCATAGGCCATGCGGTGGACTCCTCCGCGATCATGTACTTGTGGGGGTGACGGCCCAGCACGGTGTTGTTGAGCTTGCGCAGGAAGGCCACGGCCTCCAGGTTCTCCTTGCCGCCGTCCTTGTTGGGCTCCCACTCGCCCTGCTTGCGGTTGTAATCCAGATACAGCATCGAGGCCACAGCGTCCACCCGCAGGCCGTCGATGTGGTACTGCTCCAGCCAGTACAGGGCGCTGGAGATCAGGAAGCTCTGCACCTCGTTGCGGCCGAAGTCGAACACCATGGTGCCCCACTCCTTGTGCTCACCGCGCTTGGGATTGGGGTCCTCATAACAGGGCTCACCGTCAAAGTTGTACAGGCCGAACTGGTCCTTGGGGAAGTGGGCAGGCACCCAGTCCATGATCACGCCGATGCCGGCTGCGTGCAGCTTATCCACAAAGGACATGAAGTCCTTGGGGGTGCCGTAGCGGCTGGTGGGGGCAAAATAGCCGGTGACCTGATAACCCCAGCTGCCGTCGAAGGGATATTCCATCACGGGCAGCAGCTCCACATGGGTATAACCCATCTCGGTGATGTAGGGGATCAGCTGGTCAGCCAGTTCTGCATAGTTGTAGGGCTTGTCGCCCTCCTTCATCTTCCAGCTGCCGACGTGCATCTCGTAGATGTTCATGGGGCCGTTGATCACATCGGCCTTCTTCTGGGCGGCCTGCCAGGCCTCATCGTGCCAGGCAAAGCCGGAGATATCATAGACCTTGCTGCCGTTGGACGGCCGGGTCTCGGCGTGGAACGCATAGGGGTCAGCCTTGTAGACAAGGTCGCCTGCACGCGTGGTCACGCAGTATTTATAAACGTCGAATTCCTTCATGCCGGGAATAAACAATTCCCACACAGAATCCCCATCCACCTTGTGCATGGGGTGGCTGCCGGGCTTCCAGCTGTTGAAGTCGCCTACCACGCTGATGGCCACAGCGTGCGGTGCCCATACGCGGAACACGACGCCGGGCTCGCCTGCGCGTGTTTCCAGATGTGCGCCGAAGTAACGATAGGCCTCGCAGTTGTTGCCCTGCTTGAACAGATACACCGGCAGATCCGATGCATTGCCCTGAATCTTTTCTTCGGTCGGTTTCATAGACTGCTCCTCCCCGTACAGGTCCGCATACGCGCACCTGTAGCTTTTTACTCTTTTATATTAAAGAATTCCGACCGGTTTTTCAAGGCCTTTTCTGGAAAAATACCCATAATCTTTTCTTCAATATTTCTCCCTTATATACACACCCGCCAATTTTTTGCAAAATTTATCGTGAATCTTACCAATGCAATGAAAAAAGCGGAGCCTCTGCACCTCTCTCTTTTGGGAGAAACGTACAAATGCTCCGCTCTGCGGGGTCCTTTTCTGTTATGGGGTCATGCGGCGGACCGGTCAGCCCACCACATACACATTCACCTGAATGGCACCGTTGATCACGCTCTCGGCGTAGGTCTCATAGAACAGGTCCACCAGGATCTGGCCCTTCTGCACCGCAATGCCGGTGTCGGTGGCCACCGCGTAGCCGTACACGAACTTTCCGTCCGTAGAAGTGATGTACAGCTTGGTGCCGTAGGGGATCACATCCGGGTCCACGGCCACGGTGCCGTAGCCAAGGCCAAGGCCGGAAGAGCCCTTGCCGGTTTTAGAATAATAACCGGTGGCCTTGCCGGTGAGCACCTTGCTGTAGGAAGCAGGGGCATTGGTGGTGCCGTCCGGGCCGGTCAGGGGCGAGACGGGTGCGCCCGCGCCGTAGGTCTTGATGACATGGTTCGTGGGCTGCACGGTGGTGGTGGAATCCACCACGATGCTGTTCTCCAGCTCACCGTCCACATAGCGGTCGCGGGTGGTCACGGTCTGCTGGCCCTCGGCACCGTGCTGCACGGTGGTGGTGCGCCCGGTGTTGCGGAAGTACAGGCTGGTATAGACATACTCGGTATCATAGGGGATGGCCTGCGTTTCCACGCGGTCCTGATAGTCCACGCGGTGCACCACGATCGGGGTGCCTGCGGTCACCAGGCGGTCCAGGGCAGGCTCGGTGTAGTCATCGCCCTCCAGGGTGATGCCGGCGCGCTGCAAGGCATCGGCCACAGTGCCGTACACCATCTTCACCGGGTAGGTCTGGCCGTCGGCCTGGATGTTCACCGAGAATGCGCGCTCAATGTTCAGGGTGGCAAGGTTGCCGCTGAACGCCGTGTAATAGACCTGGTCGCCCTCTTCGGACTGGATGCCGGAGAGGCTCATGACCTTAGCAGGGTCGGTGGCAGAGGTGAGGATCACCTGCTTGGCCCCATTGGAGTCGGTGACGTAGGTCAGCCGCAGATTCGCAGCGGTCACACCAAGGGTAGCCACAAGGCACACGACCATGACACAAAACGCCAGCACGCGGGAAGAGACTGCAGATCTGCAGCCCAAGGATGCTTTTTTCAAGTTTACGGAAGCGATACGAGACAACTCCTCTCTTCTTGTTTTTGGTGCGGCCGCGGATGCTGCATTGCACCCCGGCCGCCGGGACTGCGGAGCACCAGGGGCTCCACAATCAAATACGATGCTTTTCCGGCTGTGGAAGCCAAGCATCGTATTGCGTCGGAATCCGTTCCAACGGGACATTGCTCCGTCCCCCGGCACAGGCCCCCATTGCCTGCACCGTACCGTCCGCTCAGACGGCATTTCACTTCATCCAGATAAAATTTAAACGCTGCAACGTCCGTTGCTCCGTTGCGCGGTATTATCTTACCAGACCGGAGCTGATTTGTCAAATCGGGCGCCTCCACTTTGTTAGATACTTGACATTCTTTTTTGTGCAATTTTAACAGTGTTTCCTGCAAAATATTGTTTTTTAAGTTATTTCCTCCGGATTTTTCGCTCTTTTTCGTCTACGTTCTGTTCATGAATTTTTAACATTTGCATCCATCCCGGACGCCCCGGAACGACCCGTTTCCGGCCCTCCCGCACGGAAACAAGCGGCCAAATACCGCAGTTTTCTGCACAAAACCAGGCCCGCCGCCGGGCATTTTCCGCACCCGGAATTGCCCCCGAATTACCCCCAAAAACAACCCTCCGGCAAAATGCCGAAGCCCAGAAATCTGCGGAGAAAAAGAACACACTTCTGCTGCCGCGCGCCCCGGCGTACAATCAAATAAAAAACCGGAAAGGAAGGTCAAAACCATGAAGATCCAGATCATTCATCGAGCCTGCGGCGGCACCGAATTCCTGCCGCAGCCCAGCCGCCTGCACCTGGGCGCACAGAATGCGGAAGGCGTGGACCGGCTGCAGTTCCAGCTGCCCGAAAGCTGGGCCGACTGCGCCATTGCCCTGTACCTGCGCCGCAGCGACGGCACCCAGCTGGCCCCGGTGCCGCTGGACGGCGATGCCTGCGTGACGGTGGACCGCCGCCTCACCGGCTGCACCGGTGGGCAGTGGATGCTGGCCGCCGTGAGCGGCTCCGGCTACACCGCCTACACCCGCCCCGGCCGGTACGACACCTATGCCACCCTGCCCACCGACGGCGGCTCCGAGGACCTGCCGCCCACCCTGTACGAGCAGTTTGTAGCCCGCGTGCTGGAAAGTGCCAGCACAGCCGCCACGGCGGCCCAGAGCGCCTCGGCCAGCGCCGAACGCTGCACTTCCAGTGCCGCACAGGCACAGACTGCTGCCCGGCAGGCCAGCACCAGCAGCACCGCGGCGGCCGGGTGTGCATCCCGGGCCGAGGCTGCTGCCGCCCGCGCCGAAGAGCTGGCCCCGGCAGACGGTCAGGTACTGAGCGTGAACGGCAAAAGCGGTGTAGTGGTCCTGCGTGCACAGGACGTGGGCGCCCTGCCCCGGCCTGCGCAGCCGGCAGCCGGCTCCCTGCTGCGGGTTCTGAGCGTGAACCCCGACACCGGTGCCCTGCTCACCGACACTACGCCCCCGCCCGACCTGACGCCCTATGTGCGCAGCAGCACCCTGCCGGACGCAAAGACCCCCGGCCCGGTGCGCATCGACCCGCAATACGGCGTGGCTGTGCGGGAGGACGCCACCCTGACCCTTGTGCCTGCCTCCGCCGAGCAGCTGGACAGCATGACCGACAGCTTTGCGCCGCTCACCCCGGCCCTGCTGCCCTACGGCGTGAAAAAAGCACTCACCACCGCCAGCACTGCCGCCGGGTGGACCGGTGCGGAAAAGACGGCCGCCCTGCGCACGCTGGGTGCCGACCTGACCGCCTACTATACCCGGCTGGAGGCCGACGCCAAATTCGGCACGCCGTACAGCCTGCCGCCCGCTACGGCGGCCCAGCTGGGCGGCGTCAAGGTGGGCGAAGCGCTGGACATCGCCCCGGACGGCACCCTCAGCGCCAAAACGCTCAATGACAAGATCGCTGCCGCCGTGGCGGTAAAGTCGGAGCCCCGGCTGGTGTGGAACTACCACACAAAAAGCCCCACCAAGTGGAAGACCTATGATGTCACCATCCCCGACGGGGTGGACTATGTCCACATCAAGACAAAATGCGACACTTATACCGGGGCCGAATTTGACCTGGTACGGGGCGGCAACACCAGCCATGTCTTTGATACTACGCCGGCGGAGGTTGTATGCACCATGACCTTCCAGGCAGACGGTACGCTGCATGTGCAAGGCCCTTACAGCGGCATGAGCTACAGCTATGCCATCGAGCTCTGGCTCACCGGCTACCACTACCCCACCCTCGCGGACCTGCTGACGCAGGTGACCGCCGTGGAGAGCAGTGTCACCGATCTTCAGGTGGCCCTGTGCGAGCTGTACGAAGAAAAGGAGGAAAATTGATGGCGAAAATTTATGCAGCCCTGATCCGCAAGGGTATCAAGACGCTGGACGAGGTGCCCGCCCGTCTGCGCAGCACCGTGAAAGCCCTGCTGGCGGAGGTGGAAGCCGATGCTTGAAGCCTGGTCCCGCACGCGGGACGGCACCCGGAAGCTGAGCGCAAACTTCACCGTGGCCGAGTTTGCCTGCAAAGATGGCTCGGACCCTGTGTTCGTGGACAGCAGCCTTGCCGCCCTGCTGCAGAAGATCCGCGACCACTTCGGCCGCCCCGTAGTCATCACCAGCGGCTACCGCACCGCCGCCCACAACAAATCCGTGGGCGGGGCCGCCTACAGCCAGCATCTGTATGGGCGCGCTGCCGACATCCGGGTGCAGGGCATCCCGGTGGAGCAGCTGGCCGCCTATGCAGAGACCTGCCTGCCCGGCACCGGCGGCATCGGCCGGTACCCGCCCCGGGCCGGACGGGCTGTGGGCTGGGTCCATGTGGACACCCGCCCCGCCAAAAGCCGCTGGACAGGTTAAGAAGGAGGTGAACCCAATGGAAAGCATCCTGTCCGCCCTGATCGCCGGTGCCGTGACCCTGATCGGGGTGCTGATTGCCAACAGCCGCAGTCAGGCCGTGACCGACACAAAGCTCGAAGAGCTGACCCGCGAGGTGCGCGAGCACAACAATTTCGCCCGCCGCGTGCCCATTCTGGAAGAGCAGATGAAGGTGGCCAACCACCGCATCGCCGACCTTGAGAACCATGAACGAATGAAAGAGAGGAACTGATTTATGGAACTGAGCAACAAGATCTCCGACGCTACCCTGGCCCGCACCGCTGTGCTCCTGCTGGCCCTGACCAATCAGGTGCTGAGCGCAATGGGCAAGCCCGTGCTGCCCATCGAGAGCACCACTGTGGAGCAGCTGGTCACCGCCGGCATCACCACCGTGGCCGCATTGATCAACTGGTGGAAGAACAACTCCTTCACCGCTGCCGCCGTGGCCGCCGACAGCTACCTGGCCCAGCTGAAGCAGAAGCAGTGATCGCCGACTGCCCTATATAAGGTAGAGGGCAAGGCCCCCGGAGACGCAGGTTTCCGGGGGCCTTTTTTCGTCTGCAGCAGGGCGGCAGGAGAAATTCCAGCCGGTTCTTTGCCAGAAATTCCGTCCCTCAAAAAGTGGTTTTCCGCAACAATCCGCACACTCTGCACCAGTACCGCAACCGCATCATTTCACGTCCGCAACAGTTTCTCTTTTTTCTGCAACAAGTTCTTGTGATTTGTGCAAAATATCCAATTCAGACTTTGGAATATTTTCACAAATCATGCGTTTCTACACATTTTTTCTTGACAACCCGCACTAGAAAATGGTATAAAGGAAGCAGGATAGTAAGCCTCGAAACATGTCCATCTTATGGGACAGTGGCAATGCGTAAAAGACTTGACACCATTTGAAAGGAGCCATCAATCATGACGAACAAAAAGCTGAAACTCGCTGCCTGTCCGTAGCCCTGACCGCCTGTGTTGCTGCACAGCCCATGGTGGCTCACGCAGTAGACGCCCCTGCTGAGCCCGAGAGCAAGGACGCCGACCCCAAGGCCGCTTTGGAAGAAGGAGCCGACCTGAAGGGCCAGGAAGAAAACGCCCCGGAGGGCAAGGACCAGGTGGAGGCCCCTGTGAATAAGGAAGCACCCAAAGAGGACCAGGAGCCTGCCTTTGCCCCGGATACGGAGTCTAAGGATGTAGAGATCGACTACAAGGACCCCCAGCCGGACCCCAAGGACCCCGACACCACCATCACCGAGGGAGATGTCATCGACACCAGCAAGAAGGACGAGGAGACTGGCGAGACGGGCAAGATCGGTGAGGCCACCAAGACCGAGACCGTGGACCCCGACGCCTCCACCACTGAGGTAGAGATGGGCAAGACCACCACCCACCCCGACGGCAGCACCACCACCCCGGGTACCCAGATCACCACCGACCAGGGCACCGGCGAGGCAAAGGCTGAGACCAAGACCGAGACCCAGGAGACCGGCGATAAGCAAAAGGACGAGAAGAAGGGCCAGATCGACCTGGACCAGGAGCTGGGCGAGGACCGCTCGAAGCTGACCTGGGACGGCGTGGACGCCGAAGCCGGGAAGGACCAGGAAGAAAAGGCCAAGTACAACGGCTATACCATCCAGGAGTCCAAGCCCTCTGCGGACGGCAACTCCAAGGAGCTGACCCTGAAAAAGACCGAGCCCGGGGAGGAAAAGCACCTTTCTGCCGAGGATATCGCCAAGCTGATGGACGAGAGCGAGCACCTGGACAAAAAGGAGGACGGCTCCTATACCCTGAAAAAGACCGAGGACATCCTGGACGAGGAGGGCAAGGTCATCGGCACCCGTACCACGGTGTACGAGGTTACCAGGGACTCGGTGCAGACCACCACCGAGACCACCCTGAAGATCCGGATGGACAAGGGCACCAAAAAGGGCTCCGAGAAACTGGACACCCCGATCCAGCAGCCGGACATCAATAACGAGGAGACCAAAGAAGTCCTTCTCCCCTCCGGGGAGCTGGAAAATATCCTCCAGGACCCCACCACCGTTAAAAAGGACGACGGCACCTACACCTATACTGAGACCATCCAGAATGAGGACGGCACCACCACCATCCGGGAATACACCATCACCAAGACCGATGAGGCCCGGGACCTTACCTACCAGGAGCTGGCTGAGCGTCTGGGCGAAGGCTTTACCGGCGACGAGAATGGCGTGTACTACAAGGGCGAAAAACTGACCTTTGAGCAGACGGAAGCCAAGCGTCACACCCTGAGCTATCAGGTCCAGATCAAGGAGACCCACAAGGCCTTCGACCAGGTGAGCGGAAAGGACGAAGCCGAAACCACCGCCAAGACCGAGGCCATCAAGGACGCCCTGCGGAATGCGGCCAAGGAGTATGACATCACCCTCACTGAGGATGACCTGAAGGACATCAAACTCACAGGCGGCGACCTGGTCGTTACCCGGGATGGCAAGACCTACACCTTCCACTATACTGAGGCAGGTGTCAAATATTCTGGGCCCACCGCCACTGGCGACACCACCGTGGACGGCAAGGACGCCGAGGACGTGAAGGAGACCACCGTGACCGGCACCGCCTACGTCACCAGCGGCACCATCTCCTGGTCCAAGAAGGGCGAGGATGGCACCTATACGGCCTCCGGGACCCTCAAGCCCGGTGACCACCACATTGCTTCTAAGCCCGAGATTCCCACAGGCGACAATGTGGTCAAGAGTTTCACAAACGATGCGATCATCTACACCGTGACCACCAAGAACGACGACGGCAGCATCACCGAGACCATCTACACCTTTAAAGAAGCATTCGTTTCCCTCACTCCTTCCGAGAAGGAAAAGGCCGCCTGGGATGCTCTTGCCAAGGCAGAGAACAAAACGGTCCAGCAGCTGAAGGCCGAGGGCTACACCATCAGTGACATCAAGTTTGATTCTATCACCAAATCCACCTGGTCCGTGGTGACCAGGACCCACACGACCGATGAAAAGAAGGTAACCCTTAACCAAACTCTAGTAGACGACACCTGGACCCTGGAGGGCACTACCCTCAAGACCAAGGACGGCAAAACCTACAAGAACCTGAAGAAGAACTCTGACGGCACCTACACCGCCACCAAAGAGGATGGCGACAAGACCATCACCTATACCTTTACCCTTGGGGTAGAAACGGACCTGGATGAACCCACCATCAAGGCCATGCTGGCTGCGAAGTTCCCGGAATCCAATGGTCAGATCACTTTGGATACCACTGCTAAGACTGCCACCTACAAGGTCGGCGAAACCACCGTTACCATCGACTACCGCAGCCTGAGCAAAAAGACCCTGAAGATCGACACATCGGTCAGCGAGGCTGTCTCCGTGACAGATACCATCACGACCAACGCAGAGCTTGAGGCCGCAAAGGAAAGGCTGTACCAGGAGCTGAAGAAGAAGGTAGACGCCATTAAGCCTACGCTGAAGGAGGGCGAGACACTCTACATCGGTAACCTGGAGATCAAGGACATCGACAAGCAGAAAACGGAGATCATCGAGAAATTCACCACGGCTGTGTCCCACGAAAATATGTCCCAGCAGGCCCTCATCGCCGCCCTGAACGCCCAGGCCGACGAGGCAAAAAATCAAACGGTGGTCGTGAACAAGGGCACCAAGTACGAGGAAAAGTTGGACAACTACTACTCCGGTAAGAAGGAGAACTTCGAGCATACGCCTGCGAAGCCTCCCAAGTACAGAGATCTGGCAGAGAGAGACGACATCCGTCATCTGGACCTGGCCTCCGGTGCCAAGATGGACAAGCTGCCGGATAAAAACGGCAACGTAGTCCAGACCGACTGTGTGCTTCTTGCCAAGAACCAGAAGCTGGAATGGAACTACGACGCTGATAAACTGGTAAAGGGCGACAGCAGCAACACGACGGTGGGCCTGCAGGACTATATCTCCAAGGATACCGAGGACGGCAAGAAGGGCCATTATCACTACGAGTATGACCGTGCCAAGCCCAACAACAACCCCGAGAAGAGTGCCTTCTACAAGCTCACCGGCACCGTGGCCTATGATGCCCTCAAGAATGGCGATGACATTATCGAGTACACCAGCAAGAAAGATGCCGTCGACGCCTACCTGAAGGATGCCGGACGCATTAACGAAAGCTACGAGACCCTCAGCAAGAAGGAAAGGGAGGAGATCCTCGGCACCTATGTGGTGCCCATCACCACTGGCAGTAAAACGATCTACCAGGTCTACACCAAGACTGCCGAGATGACCTCCTACGGCTATATGACCCGGGACGCCAACACCTGCGTCAACAGCACCTTTGGCCGCCAGTACGACAGCTGGGATAATCCCGAACGATACAGGAGATGGGACTATATCGGCGGCTACGATCTGATGATCAGCGACCTGGTGCAGGTCAGCGAGGGCAAGGTGGTGGGCCAGACCCAGTCCGACATCAAAACCCTTTGGGCTCCTCTGGCCATCCGCTCCACCCAGAGCCTGGAGAACAAGAGCCTGCAGCTGAACACCAAGCACACCAGCACCCCGGTGACCGAAACCAAGAACCTGGGCAGCGGCTACCAGGAAGAAGGCAGCTTTACCTACGACGTTTCCTACGAGCACACCGACAACTACGCCAACCACTGCAACAAGGGCGTCCAGGGTACCGGCACCGGCAAGTACAAGACCTTTACCCAGCTGGTAAAGAAGATGTTCTCCGGCAAGGGCGAGACCAGCTACGATACCGGCAGCATCAACTACAGCTACCGCACCACGGACAAGGTGGACACCACCGCCCTGACCAAGGACACCAAGAAAACCACCACCGCCAAGGCAGCCTACAACTTTACCACCGTGGCCCGGAAGAACTTTACCGTCACTACGCCTGCTGACCCGGAGGAGCCCACGCCTCCCCAGGAGGAAGAAGTAGTGACCCCGGAGACCCCGGAAACTCCCCAGACCCCCGAGCTGCCGCCCGTGCAGGACGCCACCCCGGATGATGCTGCTCCGGAAACTCCGGTCCTGCCGTCTGACGCGGTCCTGCCCGCTGTGCAGGATGCACTGCCGCAGACCGGCGTGAACTGGATGGCCGCTCTGGGCATGGCATTCAGCGGCATGCTGCTGACCATCGCAGGCGCATTCACCAGCCTCAAGTACAAAGAGAAGCACTGATGCTTCCCACGCCTAACGCGATCCACGTCAAGTCGTAAACGCATAGAAAGGGCCTCCCCATTCCGGGGAGGCCCTTTCGTGTTGTGTTCGGCTTATGCTTCCGCTTTGGCAGCGCGGTACCACTGTACCAGCTTTTCGGCGTCCTGCCAGCCCTTGCGGTACATGGCTTCCAGTTCCATGCAGCGGTCCAGCACACCGGCCCCGTAAATGCCCCGCAGGCCGGAACTTCCGGTGCCTGCGGGGCGGCTTTTTGCATTTATGAAACGGAGGAAAACGCTCAGAGGTCTGCGCCGTTGGAGCGGATGACCTTCTGATACCAGTAGAAGGAATCTTTCTTGCTGCGGGCCAGCGTACCGGTGCCGTCGTCCTGCTTGTCCACATAGACGAAGCCGTACCGCTTGCTCATCTCGCCGGTGGAGGCAGACACATGGGCGGCATCCGCAAACTCCCGGATGCGCATATAGCACACCTTGTCCGCGTTCCGCACAACATACTTATAAACTTCCAGCTCCAGATCATTCAGGCTGCAGATCATCTCTTCGCTGAACATCGGCCGCCCCTCCCTCGTGGTGGTTTTTGTTCCAGTATACTGTATTTTTTGCCGCGTTACAATTCCCCTGCTCAGAAAAAAGCCGCCGCACGGTGGCAGGGCCGTGCGGCGGCAGAAACATGCTTTGGGGAACCGATCAGATCAGGCTCAAGGCCTCTTCGTCGCCCACGAGGGTGAAGTCGGGGTGCATCTGCAGGATGCTGGCGGGCACCTCCGGGGTGACCGGGCCGAAGAAGGCCTTCTTCACGATCTCGGCCTTGCCGGTGCCGTTGACCACCATCAGCACCTTACGGGCCTGCATAATGGTCTTGATGCCCATGGTGTAGGCCTGCTTGGGCACCAGGTCTACGTTGCCGTCAAAGAAGCGCTTGTTGGCCTCGATGGTCTCCTGGGTCAGGTCCACACAGTGGGTCTCCAGCTCAAAGGCCTCGCCCGGCTCGTTGAAGCCGATGTGGCCGTCGTGGCCGATGCCCAGCAGCTGCAGGTCGATGCCGC
>OFMN01001053.1_pt1 | contig 20451 bp, 20 predicted proteins | sample 1541791 | NCBI WGS metagenome assembly OFMN01 (sample SAMN04209248, study PRJEB22552) | human gut metagenome | biome: gut; material: feces | host: Homo sapiens | place: USA: Oklahoma
CCCGCACCGCGCCGGAGAACTGCCACACCAGCCAGATGTGGCTGAAATCCTCCAGCCCGCGCACGGCGTCGGCGCTGCGGTATTCCGGGGTAAAGATCACCTCGCCCCGCAGGCTGTCCACCAGCCCGCTCTGCCGCGGGATGCCGAACTTGGTGGGAAAGGCAGTGTGGATGTGGGCAATGACCTTCAGGGTCATCTCTTCGGGTGCTGTGGGCATAGGACGCTCCTTGTTCAGTAGATTTTTTCGATGATGGTCTCCGGCGGGATGCCGTACCGGGTGCGGAAGGCCGCCAGTTCCTGCGGGGTGCGGATGAGCTGGACGTCCTCAAAATGGCCGTCCGGGTGCACAAAACCGGCCACCTGCTCCCCGGTGCAGATGCTGCACCGCAAGGCGGGCCGCTGCACGGCCGGGTCGTAGGCGGCAGACGGTTTCTTTTTGGAAAAGAACATGGCGGACCCTCCTTATGATAGGTTATAAACCGCGGCAGAAGCCCACGGCCCGGCCCTCAATGCGGATCTCGTTCAGCTGGGGACCGGTGTAGACCATGGGCGGGCAGACGGCGGCGTTGTCGGCCAGCAGCATCACAGTGTCGCCCTGCTGGTGAAAATGTTTGAGGGTGGCTTCCTCGCCGATGCGCACCGCGGCGATCTCGCCCTGCTCCACCTCCGGCTGGCAGCGGATGCAGACGATGTCGCCGTCGCAGATGGTGGGAGCCATGCTGTCGCCGTGGCAGGTCAGCGCAAAGTCAGCGTGCCACGCCGCCGGAACGCCGATGTACTGCTCGATGTTCTGCTCGGCGGTGATGGGGGTGCCGCAGGCGATGGAGCCCACCAGCGGCACCATGGCCATGGCGGGCAGCGGCTCAAAGCCCGGCGGCGGGCAAGGCACGTCCAGCCCCAGCAGATAGGCCGGGGTGGTCTCCAGTGCCGCGGCCAGCTCTTCCAGCTTTGCCTGCGGGATGTCGTTGACCCCTTTTTCCAGCTTGGTGATGGAGGATTTGGAGCGGTATCCCATGCGCTGGGCCAGCTGCTCCTGCGAGAGGCCCAGTTCTTCGCGCCGCAGCCGGACGCGGGTGGAAAGTTCGGACATAGACGCCTCCGTTCAAAAACGAATGGTTGTGCGGTGAAATGGGTGCTTCTGGAGGCAGTATACCAGAAAAGTGGGCGAAAATCAACTTTTTTCGCGCGATTTTTGAAAATCGGTTGACAGACAATCAACTTGCGACTATACTACAACCAAAGATTGTTGGACGACGCGAAACCGACAAAAAAGGAGCGGAGAACATGGCCAATACCAGACTGATCGAAGAATACATCCGCGACAGCGGCTACAAGCTGCGGCATGTGGCCCGCGCGCTGCACATCAGCGAGAGCGCGCTGCACAGCAAACTGCAGGGGCAGACCCAGTTCAAACTGAACGAAGCCGAAAATCTGTCGGCGATGCTGGGAATGACGATGTCGGAGCGGGATGCCTGCTTTTTTGACACCCAGAACCGCTATGAGCGCAGCCTGGCCGCTGCAGAAAGGAGAAAGCCGAAATGACAAAACAACAGCGTGATGCCACCCGCAGCGCCCTGCTGGCCTATGGCCGGCGGCAGTGGGCGCGGTCGCCGGTGAACCGCCGGTGGGAAAAGGCCATTGAGGACAGCATGGCCTATTACAAGGAAGCGGATCCCATCCGGGCCGATCTGCTGCAGCTGCGCTATCTGCAGCACCGCAAGGAGGCCGACGTGCTGGAACAGCTGCACATCGGCCGCACGACCTACCAGAAAGCGGAACTGGACCTGCTGAGCACCATTGCGGTGTATGCCGCCCAGAATGGTGCCTTCAACTGAAGAGATGCTGATAAAATCCCATTGATTTCCGCAGCAGGAAGTCGGTGGGATTTTTGCGTCGGAAGAAAACTGCCGCGACCCGGCCAATGGAGCGGATCAATAAAAACATGCCTCGTAATATCCAAAAAATACAATAAAATATTGAAAATTACTGAAATAGTTGCTATAATGACGATGCGGATAAAAAGAGAACATGATATAGCATAATAATCCGCTTCCTGCATTTGCGGGATTGCTCCAATGATTTAGCACAATGAGGGATTTTCCCCGCATTTGCGGGGGTAACAGAAGAAAAACAGAGTAAAAATCGCTGAAAAAACGTGAAAGTCCTGTTTATGGGACGGCATATCTGTTATTCTTTGCTTATCAGAAAATCACCGGCTGCCAATGGGAACGATGCTTTGGAGGTGGAACGATGAAACGACCGGAACGATCCTGCAAGGTACGGCGTTTTGCAGGCAAAACAGACCCGGACAACAGCAGTCTGTGGCTGCCGCTCTGGATGCATCTGCGGGACACAGCAGGCATTATGCGGTTTTTGGTGCAGCAGTGGCTGCCGGAAAGTGTGCGGCGGAATCTGGACCTGGACGAGGAACTGCTGACCCGGACTGTCGTTTTTCTGGGGTGGGTCCACGATATCGGGAAAATCACGCTGGCCTTTGCCGGCCCGATCATGAGCCTGCTGCCGGAGGCAAAACAGCGATTGGAGGAGGATACCGAGCTCCGCTGGAACGAGCAGAAAAAGAAATTTTCCCACCATGCGCTGGCCGGGGAGGCGATCCTGCGGGAGCTGGGCTGCCCGGAAGGGTTGGCCTCGGTCGTGGGGGCGCACCACGGCAAGCCGCAGGAGGCAAATAATGTTCTGGACCAGCTGGAGGATGGAGTGTACGAAACAAATTACTGGCCCAAAGGACGGAAAACATTCTGGTGGAGCTGCTGGCAGGAACTGTTCGATCACGCCCTGCAGGAAAGCGGATTTTCTGACGTGAAAGAGCTGCCAGAGCTGTCGGTCCCGACGGAACTCCTTCTGACCGGCCTGCTCATCATGGCGGACTGGATCGCCAGCAATCCCCGGTATTTCCCGCTGATCCCGGTAGAGGAACTGGGCGACGAGAGCCTTTATCCGGCCCGCGTGGAACGGGCATGGCAGAAATTCGCGCCGACCCTTCCCTGGGAAGTGCAGGAGGCCGCAGCGGACCCGGCGGAGTTCCGGGAGCGGTTCGGCTTTCTTCCGAACGAAGTGCAGCAGGCTATGCTGGAGGCTGTGAACAACGCACAGGAACCGGGCATTTTTATTCTGGAAGCCCAGATGGGCGTGGGCAAAACCGAGGCTGCGCTGGCAGCGGCGGAGGTTCTGGCACAGCGCTGCGGGGAGGGCGGCATCTTCTTTGGTCTGCCGACCCAGGCCACCGCCAACGGTATTTTTGGGCGGCTGCTGGACTGGGCGCAGAAACAGTCGGACGGGCTGGAACACTCCATCCGGCTGGCGCACGGCATGGCGCAGCTGAATACAGACTATTTGAAATTGCAGCAGGAGCCGGTGCCGGTGGAGGAGGACGCCGACGACCCGGAGGAACGGGTGATGGTGCACCAGTGGTTTCAGGGCAGCAAACAGGCGCTTCTGGCCAACTTTGTCATTGGCACGGTGGATCAGCTGCTGATGGCGGCCTTGCAGCAGAAGCATGTGATGCTGCGGCATCTCGGCCTGGCGGGCAAGGTGGTGGTGATCGACGAGTGTCATGCTTACGACGCCTACATGAACTGTTATCTGGACCGGGCACTGAACTGGCTGGGAGAGTACCGGGTGCCGGTGATCCTGCTTTCGGCCACACTGCCCGCCAAGCGGCGCACCGAACTTGTGACCGCATATCTCAACCGGAAAACGCTGCCGGATGCACCCTGGAAAACCTGCCGCGGCTACCCGCTGCTGACCTGGACCGATGGAAAACAGGTGCAGCAAACCGGCATTCCGCTGCACACACCGCCGCGCCGGGTGACGATGGAATCCCTGACGGAGGAACATCTGCCGGAAATGCTGCAGAACGCGCTGCGGGAGGGTGGCTGTGCAGGCGTGATCGTCAACACGGTGCGGAAAGCGCAGGACCTTGCGGCCCGCCTGCGAGAAGAGCTGCCGGAATTTGAAGTGCTTGTGTTCCACGCACAATTCCTGATGCCTGACCGCGCCGAAAAGGAACAACGCCTGATGGAGCGCATCGGCAAGCGCTCGACCCCGGCGCAGCGCGACCGACTGATCGTGGTGGGTACGCAGGTGCTCGAGCAGTCACTGGATATCGATTTCGATTACATGATTACGGAACTGTGCCCGATGGACCTGCTGCTGCAGCGCATCGGACGGCTGCACCGGCATCCGGGCCGGGCGCGTCCGCAGCCGGTGCAGGAAGCCCGCTGTGCAGTGCTGGACACCGGGACCGAGGAATTTGACGAGGGCAGTGCAGCCATCTATGGCGAATGGCTGCTCGGACGTACCCGGAAGCTGCTGCCGCAGGAAGTGCAGCTGCCCGGAGATATCGCCCGGCTGGTGCAGGACACCTATGGCTGGGAGCCGGACTGCCTGCCCGCAGACCCGCAGAGCACGGCGGCACGGGGAACGTATGAGCTGGAACAGAAGAAAAAGCGGGAAAATGCGGAGACTTTTTGCATCAAAAAGCCGGAGAAAAACCGAAAAATGCCGCAGCTCAATGTGCTGGATGACTGGATGGATGACAGAGCAAAGACCAGCGACGCAGGTGCCCGCGCAGCTGTACGCGACGGCGACCCGTCCATTGAAGTGCTGGTCATGATGCAGGACGGCGCAGGCAATGTCCGCTTCCTGCCCGGAGAGGGAGAAGCGGCCGGGCCCTGTGTGGCGGTGGACCAGCCCCCGCAGCCGGAAGAAGCCTTGCAGATCGCGCGGCAGAGGCTGCGTCTGCCGGGGTATTTCAGCAAACGATGGAGCGTGCAGCAAACCATTGACGCGCTGGAAGCCGAGACCCGGAAGCATTTTGCGGCATGGCGGCTCTCCCCGCTGCTGCGCGGGGAACTGGTCCTGCTGCTGGACGAGCGCCGCACGGCACACCTTGCCGGGCAGGTGCTGCACTACGACCGTGAGAACGGCCTGACCTATCAGAAGGAGGATGAGGATGGAGACGATGGAGTTTAACCTGCTGCGGGAACCGTGGGTCCGGGTGCGGACACAGGACTGCACTGTGCAGGAAGTCTCGCTGACCGACGCACTGCTCCATGCACATGCGTATGTGGACCTTGCGGGCGAGATGCCCACACAGGACGCCGCCATGCTGCGGCTGCTGCTGGCGGTGCTGCACACGGTGTTCTCCCGCGTGGATGGGAACGGTGTACCGGCACCGTTTGAAGAACCCAGGGATGCTCTGCAGCGCTGGAGCGAACTGTGGCAGTTGGGGCACTTCCCGGAACAGCCGATCCGGGATTATCTGGACAAATGGCAGGACCGTTTCTGGCTGTTTCACCCGGAGCGCCCCTTCTGGCAGGTGCCGGAAGCGAAGATCGGCAGTCCATTCGGAGCGAAAAAGCTGAACGGAGAAGTGTTTGAAAGCGAGAATAAAACCAGCCTGTTTTCTGCCTGTGCGGGAACAGGAAAGGAAAGCATGGACTACCCGCAGGCTGCACGATGGCTTGTGTCTTTAAACAATTATGACGATGCGGCGGCTAAGAAAAAGGCAAAAGACCGGCCGCTGCCGTCGATGGGGCCGGGGTGGCTCGGCCGGATCGGTGTGATCTATGTAAAAGGCAGCAATCTGTTTGAAACACTGATGCGGAACCTGATGTTCCTGCAAGATGGCGGAGAGCTCTGGGAATCGGATGTTCCGTGTTGGGAGCTTGAGGATGCAAGAAGCGGCGAACGAACTGAGGTGGCATGCCCGGATAACTTTGCGGAGCTGATGACGACGCAGTTTCGACGGATCCTTCTGGAGCGGAAGGAAAACAAAGTTGTGGGCTATACGGTCTTGGGAGGAGACTTCTTTGATTCCAAGAATGCATTTGCAGAACCGATGACGCTCTGGAATAAAAAAGAGGACAAAAAGACAGGGCTGGTGTATTACGATCCGCGGAAACATGAGATGGGAAAACAGCTCTGGCGGGAGTTTTCCGCTATCAGTGATAGGGGCGGCCATAAACCCGGCGTGATCTGGTGGAATACCTATTTGCAGGGCCGGAAATTGCTGAGCAGAAAAGAAATTCTACAGGTTTGTGCAGTTGGGGTGGAATACGGAGCGCAAAGTGCCTCCATGAAAGATTGTTACACGGATGCGATTTCGATGAATCTTGAACTGCTAAATGAATTGGGCCGTACATGGCAGATCTGTGTTGACGATGAGGTGAACAACTGTGAGCAGGCTGCAAGGATCGTGGGTTGTCTGGCACAGAACCTGGCCCTTGCGGCAGGGGACAAGAACGACACCGGTGCCGAAGCCGCCCGCGCGCAGTTCTATTTTGCGGTCGATCAGCCGTTCCGGCGGTGGCTGCAGAGCATTGACCCGGAGACGGATGAACCGGTCGAGAAGGCGGCCGAGTGGCAGGTGCAGGCATACCGGCTTGCGGCAGAATTGGGCAAGCAGATGGTGGAGCAGGCGGGGACCGCTGCATTCATCGGGCATCGCGTTCCGGATAAAAAGAATCCGGAAAAGAGTTATCTGTATACAGCGCCCAAGGCATACAACAGCTTTCTGTATGATTTGCGGAAGCTGTACCCGAAACAGGATGAAGGAGGGACAGAATGAAAACCAATGAGGTGAAAGCCTGCGTGACCCGGCAGCTGCGTCGGCTGCAAGTTCTGCCGGAGCCGCAGAGACGGGCCGAGCTTGCCGAGCTGCGCCGGGGCGTGGGGCGTCAGCCCGGAGACCTGCCTGCGTTGTGGGGCGCTCTGCTGGCCGACATGCCGGAGCAGCTGCAGGGCAGCAATGGCCCGTCAAAGGCGGAATGGGCCGTCTATACGGCGTTGACCCTGTTTGCCCTGCACCAGCAGGGGGAAGCCGGTGTTTCCATGAACCAGCCGGGCAGAACACTGGGCGGTGCAGTGCGGCAGCTGGCCGAAAAAACGGCTGCCGGGCAGGACTGGACCGAGAGCAGTGTGCTCCGGCGGTTCAACGCGCTGGCAACGGCGGATTCCATGCCGGAAGTCTCGCACCACCTGCGCGGGATGATCCAGCTGCTGCGGCGGGAAGGGATCCCGCTGGATTATCCGCAGCTGGCCGAGGATCTGTATCAATACCAGTTTGTGGACGGTGCGCCGAATGTCCGTTTGCGGTGGGGCCGGGACCTTTATGCGAACCCCACGGAGAAAACCAAAGAGAACGAAAAGGAGAATTGAGATGGATACCAAACGCCTGTATGTTGATTTTCATGTTCTGCAGACCGTGCCGCCCAGCTGCGTCAACCGCGACGACACCGGCAGCCCCAAGACCGCTGTCTATGGCGGGGCCGTCCGTGCCCGGGTGTCCTCGCAGGCGTGGAAGCACGCCATGCGCGTGATGTTCACTGAGGAAATGAGTGGCGAGGTGGAGATTGGCAAGCGCACGTTAAGGGCAATTGACCTTGTAGCGGATGAACTGGCTGAACTGCTTCCCGGACAGGATCGGAAAAAACTGGAAAAGATGTCCCAGGATGCGTTGAAAATGGCTGGAATTACCTTCAAAAAAAGCGATAAAAAGGATGGGGAAAAGAGCGATAACACCTCTGCATTGCTGTTGATTGGAAAGGCACAGGCCATGGCGCTGGCAAAACTGGCTGCAGAAAACTGCAAGGACGATAGTGCCTATGAGGATGCGTTGAATGAAAATCCGACCGTGGACATGGTGCTGTTTGGCCGGATGGTTGCCAAGGCACCTTCGCTGAACTACGACGCTGCCGCACAGGTGGCCCACAGCATCTCCACCCACACCGTGCAGAACGAGTTCGACTATTTCACCGCCGTGGACGACTGTGCCCCGGAGGACAACGCCGGTGCCGGGCATCTGGGCACGGTGGAATACAATTCTGCCACCCTGTACCGCTATGCGACGGTCAATGTTCTGGAGCTGGTGCGCACGCTGGGCGCAGAGCAGGCGGCACAGACGGTCCGGGCGTTCGGTGAGGCGTTCATCCGCTCCATGCCCACCGGCAAGCAGAACAGCTTTGCCAACCGCACCCTGCCGGATGCCGTTTACGTCACCCTGCGGCAGGACCAGCCGGTGAACCTCTGCGGTGCCTTTGAAAAGCCGGTGCACAAGAGCGAAGAAGGCTATGCAGAACCGTCCAAGATGGCGCTGAAACAGTATGCAAAGGAACTCTACAATACCTTTGCAGAGGCACCGGAGCAGAGCTTTACGGTGGGTACCGGGCTGGAAGAACTGGCACAGCCCATGCCGCTGAACACCATGCTGGCGGCACTGGAAAAGGCCGTAGAGGAGAAGCTGTCCGGGAATGAGGTGTGACCATGGCAACCTTATTGCTTCGGCTGGCTGCACCCCTGCAGGCCTGGGGTTCGGACTCCAAGTTTGAGACCCGCAAGACCGACCGGGAACCCACCAAGAGCGGCGTGGTCGGCCTGTTGGCGGCGGCGCTGGGGCTGCGCCGGGACGACACGGAGGGCCTTGCCCGGCTGAACGGCCTGCGCTTTGCCGTGCGGGCGGATCAGGAGGGCAGCCTGCTGGTGGATTTTCACACCGCCAAAAGCCGGGACACCTCCTATGTGACCTACCGCCACTATCTGCAGGACGCCGTTTTTCTGGCAGGGCTGGAAAGCGAGGACGAAGCTCTGCTGCGGGAGCTGGAAGCGGCTCTGCGGCACCCGGTCTACCCGCTGTATCTGGGGCGGCGCTCCTGCCCGCCCACCCTGCCGCTCTGTCTGGGCATCCGGCAGGGGAGCCTGCTGGACGTCCTCCGGACGGAACCCATGCAGGGACGAAAACCGGAAACAGGGAAGCTGCGCATCGTGGCCGACGCCGACCCGGCAGACCCTGCGGCAGTGCCCCGGCAGGATCTGCCGGTGTCCTTCAGCCCGGTGCACCGGCAGTACGGGTTCCGACCGGTGCGGGAATGGCGGCTGGACCGGCCGGAAATGCCGGAACCGACGGAGCACGACCCCATGGCGGAATTGCAGAATTGAGGTGAGATGCAATGTATTTGTCCCGCGCAGAACTTGACCCCACCCGCCGCAGTACCATGATCGCGCTGACTTCTCCACAGAAGTTCCACGGCGCGGTGGAAAACTCGTTCTCCGGCGAACGACGCCGCAGGCTGTGGCGGCTGGACAGCCTGAACGGAAAACTGTATCTGCTGCTGCTCAGCGAGGAGCTCCCCGACCTGACCGGACTGTGTGCGCAGTTCGGGACGGGTGCCGCACCGGAAACGCGCCGCTACGAGCCGCTGCTGGAACGGGTGACCCCGGGCAGCTGTTGGCAGTTCCGTCTGACGGCAAACCCGACCCGCACCCGGAAAGACCCGGCGGACCCGCTGGCGCGGGGTGCCCTGAAGCCCTGCTATCTGGAAGCGGAGCAGGAACAGTGGCTGCTGGAGCAGGCCGGGAAGCACGGCTTTGCCCTGACGGAGGACGCTTTTCAGGTGACCCGGAAACAGACCTGTCACTTCCGGAAGAACGGAAAGCGGCCGGTCACATTGCTGGCGGTGACCTATGAGGGCATCCTGCAGGTGACCGACCCGGAAGCGTTCCGGGAGATGCTGTGTCAGGGCATTGGCCGCGGCAAAGCCTACGGCCTTGGCCTGATGACCATCCTGCACGGAGGAAGCAGCCATGGATGATGTGCCGGGCATGATCCGCCCTGATCTGCAGGCGCTGCCGCAGGTCCGGGACCGGATGACCTTTCTGTACCTGGAACACTGCACGCTGGGCCGTCAGGACGGTGCCATCACCGTAACGGATGAAAAGGGTATCGTTCAGATCCCGGCGGCGGGCATTTCGGTGCTGCTGCTCGGCCCCGGCACCCGTGTGACCCACCGTGCATGCCTGCCTGTACGGGCTGGCCCATGCGGTCATTGTGGCGCTGGGGTGTGCGCCGGGACTGGGATTCGTGCACGTCGGGCATGAGTGCTCTTTCGTGTACGACATTGCCGACCTGTACAAGGCGGAGGTGACCATCCCAATCGCATTTGAGGTGGCGGCGCAGGCCCCGGAGGACCTGCCTGCCGTCGTGCGCCGCCGTGTCCGGGATGCTATGGTGGAGCATCATACTTTTCCCCGCATACGCGGGGGTGATCCCCGGCGCACAGCCCATCCCTGCTCTGAGCGGCACTTTTCCCCGCATACGCGGGGGTGATCCCAAATTCCACGACTACTTCACAAGCTGCTTGCCCTTTTCCCCGCATACGCGGGGGTGATCCCTGCGGGAACGTGCAGCGGCGGCAACCGAACGCCTTTTCCCCGCACACGCGGGGGTGATTCCATGCGCCGGTCTTTGCCGGGCTTCGGCTTACTCTTTTCCCCGCATACGCGGGGGTGATCCCACATGGCGCTGCACGGCTGGCGGTAGCTCTGGCTTTTCCCCGCATACGCGGGGGTGATCCCGTGCGTGACATCCGGCAGCGCTGCCGGGACTGCTTTTCCCCGCATACGCGGGGGTGATCCCTTCGACCTGTCTATGGCCGGTGTCAAATGCGGCTTTTCCCCGCACACGCGGGGGTGATCCCAACCCAATTGAAGTGCAGCAACGCCTTGACTTCTTTTCCCCGCATACGCGGGGGTGATCCTGGTAAGGGGGCAGGAACGGCACCTGTTTTTCGCTTTTCCCCGCACACGCGGGGGTGATCCCGCGAAGAAAGAGAGCCGGGACGGCTGCAGCTACTTTTCCCCGCATACGCGGGGGTGATCCTATCGCAAAAACAAAAATAGAACCATCCGGTGGTACCCACGAAGAACCAGATGGTTCAAGGAGTAGATTGCCGGATGGCTCTAAAAAGAATATAGCACAGAACGACGCACCTGTAAAGAAAAATACTTTTCCCCGCATACGTGGGGGTGATCCTTACTTTACGATGCTCTGGACAGCATACCGGGACTTTTCCCCGCATACGCGGGGGTGACCTCAAGGGCAAGCGGCGCATGGTGTTCCTGCCGGGGAGACTGGTGACGGACCGGAAAGCCGCGGCGGATGAAAAATCAGGTTGTACAAATTCGATGGAAAAAGTTTATGCAAGACTCCATATTGTAATATATGAAATTCTGTATTATCATAAATCTGCAAGCGATCTGTCTCTTGTGAGGAGGGGCGGAACGCCCAAAATACGCTTCTTTCCTGTGGAATTTCCCACGGTCCACCTGATGCGGATTGAAAGATAGGTCAAGAAGGGAAGAGCAACCATGATGAACACAAGTCTGCTCCAGAAGTCTGGTCTGGCAACGCTGCAGGTCGCGCAGATCCTGGCAGGGCTGGAACCGGGAGACCGGATCCCCACGGTGACGGAACTGAGCGAACAATGCGAGATGGCACGGGGGAATATCCAGATCGCGCTGAACAACCTGAAACAGAATCATGTGATCCGTCTGGAATCCCATGGGCAGAACGGCACCATTGCAACAGAGATCGACTATGTGGCAATGGCGCAGTATTGCAGCAATACGGGTCTGACCTGCGTGATGCCTATGCCGTATGGCCTGCGCTATGAAGGTCTGGCCAGCGGACTGTATGAGGAACTGAACCAGAAAGGGGTCACGGGTGCGATCGCATTTATGCGCGGTTCCGGCTACCGGCTGAACTGTGTGGAAGAAGGGCGCTTTCATCTGTGCGTCATGAGCCAGCTTGCATTTGAACACTATGCGCAGGAGGGCAAGGACATCCAGCTGATCGCGGCCTTTGGCCCGCAGAGCTATGTGGAACAGCATCGGGTCTTTGTCCGCCCGGACTTCAAGGGCGACTGGCAGAACTGCAAGGTGGGCGTGGATGCCTCCTCGGTGGACCAGGAGATGCTGACCCGGTTCTGTTTTGCCGATAAGCCGGTGCAATATGTGCCCATCATCTATAGTCAACTGGTGCCGTTTCTGCACAGCGGCGTCATTGATGCCGGCGTCTGGAGCGCCGATATGCTGCCGGAGGGGCTGAGCTATTATCCGATGCCCCGGCTGGATGAGCAGGGAAAAGATACCGTGGCCGTGCTTGCCTGCCGGAAAAGTGATAACATCACCGCGCAGCTGGTGCGCAAGATCCTGTCGGTGGAGCGTGTGGACCACATCCAGCAGCAGGTGATGCGCAAGCAGATCATTCCGCGCTACTAAGCAAAGGTGCGGTCAAACAGAAGTCACATCTGCATGGAGGACATGCGGATGTTTCTTTCGGGATGAAAATACAAAATATTGTATAAAACATTTTCTCCCGAAAACCGATACAGGATGTCTGATTTTTTTGCAGAAAGAAAAGGAGATCTCGCATGAAAAAGATCACTCGGCGCAACTTCCTGATCGCATCCGGCAAAACCGTTGGCACACTGGCAGCTGCCTCTGCCTTTATGGGGTGTGCCAGCCCGGAGCAGGCGGAGAACTGCTTCACCCGGTCTGCAATGCCCGTCCGGACCGATGACCGCCTGACGGCCATCGACAACATTGTGGAAAACTACATGGGACAGGGATATTTCCCCGGCGCAACGATCGTGGTGGCACGCGGCGGCAAGATCGTGTATGAAAAGGCATACGGCTACGCAATGCTCAACGACATGGGCGTGCGGCTGGACGATCCCCGCCCCATGCAGATGGATACCATGTTCGACATGGCATCCTGCACCAAGATCATGGCCACGACACAGTCCATCATGAAGCTGTACAGCGAGGGCAAGATCGACCTGAATGCCACGGTAGCAAGCTACATTCCGGAGTTTGCCAAGAACGGGAAGGAAAACGTCACCGTGCATCAGCTGCTGACCCACACCTCCGGTCTGCCGCAGTGGAAGGCGATGTTCCTCTACATCGAGAAGGACAAGGCCAAGGTGCTGGATTACATCTGCAACTGTGAGCTGATGTTCGCCCCCGGCGAGGAAAAGTACAGCGACCTGGGCTTTCAGATGCTGGGCTTCCTGGTGGAGCGGATCACCGGGCGCTCGATGGACGAATACGTCAAGAACGAGATCTACAAGCCTCTGGGGCTGAAGCGCACCACCTATCTGCCGCTGGCCAACGGCTTTACCACCGAGGATGTGGCAGCCACCTCCTTCGGCAACCCGTATGAGTATGCCATGGTGGACGAGATCGACCACCCGGGCTTTGGCTACGACTGTACCGCCGATCTGGACGCGTTCCGCACCTTCACCGGCTGGCGCAACTACACCCTGCAGGGCGAGTGCAACGACGGCAATGCATGGATGGCAAACGGCGGCGTGGCCGGTCACGCGGGCCTGTACTCCGACGCGGAAGATCTGGCCGTGCTGTGCCAGGCCATGCTGAACGGCGGCATCTACAAGGGCGTCCGCCTTTACAAGAAGGAAGTCATCGACGAGTTCACCAGCGAGCAGAACGGCAAGCCGTCCCGCGGGCTGGGCTTTGAGCGCGGCTCCTCGTTCATGGGCCGCGGCGACCGCCACTACGACGCCTTTGGCCACGCAGGCTTTACCGGCACCCATGTGGTCATGAACAAGACCAACAAGACCGCCGTCATTTTCCTGACCAACAAGCAGAACGTCGGCTTCAAGCCGGACTCCACCTCGTACTACAGCCCCTATAGCTGCTGCGGCGAGATCTGTGAGCTGGTCTGGAACATTTTTGGAACCGAAGCTCCGGCTGAGACGCTGGCCGACAAGATCGGCACCTGGCTGTAAGCAAAACAAAAAATCATTGGGAGATGTCAGAGATGGATTTTGAACCGAGATTAACGATCCTGCACCAGGCAGGGATGCTGTCCGAGGAGGATTGCCGGAAGGTACAGGATGTGATCCGCTTTTTTCAGGAGAAATACGGTCTGACATTGACCGAAGAAAACGCCTCCGCCATGATCACGCACCTGTGCGCTGCGCTGGGGCGCATCCACCGCGGAGAGCCGGTGGAGCCGCTGGACGAGGAGGTCTACGAAGAGACCAGCCAGGAGCCCACCTTCCCCAAGGCACTGGAAGCAACGCAGGCGCTGGTGCGGGAGATCCTGCCGGACCTGCCGGAGGACGAGCAGAAGTTCCTGACCATGCACATCGGGGTCGTGCTGGCACAATCGTGACAGCATTTGCATAAAACCCACATCAGAAAGGAGGGCTAGCTTATGAAAATCGTAGTAGGCGGCCAGATCGACAAGCAGAAGGTTTATGACACCATCAAGGGTGTTGTAGGCGACCGTGCCTCGGTGGAGATCAAGGATGACATTGCGGCGGCAATGGCGGTCAAGACCGGGCAGGCAGATTACTACTTCGGCGCCTGCAAGACGGGCGGCGGCGGTGCGCTGGCAATGGCCATTGCCCTGCTGGGCATGAACCAGTGCGCAACGGTGTCCATGCCGGGCAAAATGCTGAGCGAGGACGAGATCCTGGCACAGGTCAAGGCCGGCAAGAAGGCATACGGCTTTACGGATCAGCACATCGAAAAGGTCGTGCCGATCATTCTCAAGGGTCTGGGTTTCTGATCCGGATCGTCAAATAAGGAGGATTACATATGGAAACCATTCTGCGCTACGTTATCATCGCGGCAGTTGGTGCGTTGGCATCAATTCTGGCAAACCAGAGCATCGCCGTGTTCAACGACGGCCTGCGCCCGGTCCTGCCGGAGTATCTGGAAAAGCGCATGGACCGCAAGGCTCTGGCAGCCACCAGCTTTGCCATCGGCTTTGGTCTGGTCATCGGCTACGGCCTGCCCACGTCCATTGCCGCAAGCATCATCCTGATCCACTGCATCCTGCTCACCACCGACATCATCGGCACCTGGTGCCCGGACACCAAAAAGGGCATGATCGCTTCCGGCGTCATCGGCGCTGTGTATGGCGTGGCCCTGCTGTTCGGCCTGCAGGTGATCATCGACCTGTTCAACCTGCTGCCGGTCAACTTCCTGGGCAGCCTGGGCCAGGTCTCTGCCGGTATCACGCTGGCCTTCGCCATCTTCCCGGCTGTGACGGTTGCCCTGCAGTTCGGCGCTGCCAAGGGCATCATCACCGCCGTTGTGACCCTGCTGGTCCGTCAGATCGTTGAGACCTACGGCAAGATCGCACTGGACGCTGAGCACACGATCAGCCTGAACAAGGACGGTATGGCCCTGCTGGCCGGTATGATCATCATGCTGGTGTTCGCTGCCATGGATAAGGAAGGCAACGACCAGAACTCCAACGAAATGCTGACCCAGATCTTTGCCGACAAGGTCGCACGCATCCGCAAGTATATGCCGGTTCTGGCCCTCATGGGCGGCCTGATCGCAGCAGGCACCAGCATGAGCATCATGGCCGGTGACCCCATCAGCCTGGGCCTGCTGGCCGAGGGTGACCGCGTCAACGCAGGTCTGACCGCTCTGGCCCGTGCCATCGGCTTTATCCCGCTGGTTGCCACCACCGCCATCACCACCGGCGTCTACGCTCCGGCCGGCATGACCTTCGTCTTTGTGATCGGTCTGCTGATCCCCAACCCCTTTATCGCCCTGATCGCCGGTGCAGCCTGCATCTGCGTGGAGATCCTGCTGCTGAACGTCATCGCAAAGGGTCTGGACAAGTTCCCCGGCATCAAGCGCTGCGGCGACAACATCCGTACCGCTATGAGCTACGTCATCGACATCGCCCTGCTGATCGGCGGCATCTTGGCTGCTCAGGCGATCATGCCCACGACGGGTCTGTTCATCATCGTGGCATTCTGGTGCATCAACAAGTGCAGCAAGAAGCCTCTGGTCTCCATGGCGGTCGGTCCTCTGGGCGCGATCCTGGTCGGCCTGATCGCAAACGTGCTGTTCCTGCTGTCTCTGTACACCCCTGCCGCCTGATCCCCGGATAAAATGAGCGCCTCCCGGCCTGCGTCGGGAGGCGGCTCTGGTTAAGAAACAATACAGGAGGCGAATCCTTTTGAAACTGCCTGAAAAGATTCTGTATGCGCACGAGCATACGACGATCGACCTGTCCGGTCCGAAGAAGAACATCGACTGCAGGCTGGATGATTTTGACGCGACCGCGGCAGAATACCGGCGGCTGGCGGAACACGGTGTGGTCGGCATCATCGACCAGACCAACCGCGGGATGGGCCGGAACGTGGCCTATGTGCAGAAAATGGCTGCACAGGCGGGGGTGGAGATCACCCACGCGACGGGCTACTACAAGGAGCCTTTTCTCCCGCCGGAGTGCTATACGCTGACCGAACAGCAGCTGTGTGACATCATGGTGAAGGAACTGACCGAGGGCATTGAAGGCACCGGTGTCCGGGCGACCGTCATCGGCGAGATCGGCACCTCGAAGGACATCACCGAGACGGAGGCCAAGGTGTTCCGTGCGGCATCCCGCGCCCATGCAGAAACGGGGGCACCCATCTGCACCCACACAACGCTGGGCACGCGCGGCCTGGAGCAGCTGGAGATCTTCAAGAGCTTTGGCGTTGACCTGAGCCGGGTGGTGCTGAGCCACATCGACCTGTCGGCCGATCTGGATTACATGAAGCGCCTGCTGGATCAGGGGGTCAACATTGCGTTCGACACCATCGGCAAGTGCAACTACCAGCCCGATGTCTCCCGTGCAGACTGGCTCAGCCGCCTTTGTGCGGAAGGGTACGACACGCAGATCGTCATGAGCATGGACATCACCCGCCGCAGCAACTTTGCAGACCGGGGCGGTGTGGGCTACAGCTACCTGCTGGACACCTTTGCTCCGCTGGCAAGCGAGGCAGGCGTGCCGGACCGCGCATGGGAGAACCTGCTGTACCGCAATGCACTGCGCATCTACAAAGGACAGAAATAACAAGGATTCGAGGAATTGACAATGAAAACCTATCCCCTGCATTCTATCTCGCTGGAGCAGGCAAAGCAGCTCCAGTTCAAGGTCATTGACGCAGTGACCCGCAATTTTCAGGGAGAGGAAGTCCTCTCGCTGGGCGACCTCGGCGTGGTGAAAGGGCTGAACAAGCCCCGCTGCACGGTAAAGGTGGAAAAGGTTTTTGCCGACACCTTTGATGCCCCGGCGGCGCTGCTTGTGCGCGGCTCCGGCACGGGCGCGATCCGCTGGGCTCTGACCGCCTGCCTGAAACCGGGGGATGCCATTCTGGTGCACACCTCGCCCATCTATACGACGACGCAGGTGACCATCGACGCCATGGGGCTGAAACCCATCCGCGCGGACTTCAACGATCTGGAACAGCTCAAGGCCGTCTGTGCGCAGCACAAGGACGAGATCCGCGGCGCCCTGGTGCAGCTGACCCGGCAGAAGCCGGAGGACCGCTACGACTACAAGGCCGTGATCGCAGCCATCAAGGCTGCGCTGCCGGGCATCCCGGTGGTGACCGATGACAACTACGCCGCCCTGAAAGTGGACGCCATCGGCTGCCAGGCGGGGGCCGACCTGTCCACCTTCTCCTGCTTCAAGATCCTTGGTCCGGAGGGCGTCGGTGCAGTGATCGGCAGCAAGGAGCTGATCGACCGCATCTACAAGATGCAGTATTCCGGCGGCAGTCAGGTGCAGGGACACGAAGCCATGGAGGCCCTGCGCGGCCTGATCTATGCGCCGGTGGCGCTCGCCATCCAGAGCGAGGTCAACGAGGAGCTGGTCCGCCGCCTGAACGCCGGCGAGGTCCCCCATGTGCGGCAGGCGTTCCTGGCAAACGCGCAGAGCAAGGTGCTGCTGGTGGAGTTTGATCAGGAGATCGCCGAAAAAATTCTGGACGCTGCCCCGAAGTTCGGCGCAGCGCCGCATCCGGTGGGCAGCGAGAGCAAATACGAGTTTGCCCCCATGATCTACCGTGTCAGTGGAACGTTCCGTGCGCAGGACCCGACCATTGAACACCGGATGATCCGCATCAACCCCATGCGCAGCGGCCCGGACACCATCATCCGCATCCTGCGCAGCTGCATGGAGCAGGTCGAGGAAAACTGAACCGCTGAAAAAACGAGAGGAAAAGGAGAGATGCCCTGTGTTTTTAAAGACCGTAATGGAGCGCAACCAGCCGTTGGTGCGTCTGGGCATTGAATGGCAGCAGAATGGCGTGATCCTGCCGGACACCTATCTGCTGGATTACGACACGATCCTGGAAAATGCCCGCAGCATCAAACAGGCAGGCGACGCAAACGGCGTGCAGAACTTTTTCATGCTCAAGCAGATCGGACGCAACCCCCTGATCGCCCGTGCGCTGACCGACATGGGATATGTGGGCGCTGTGTGCGTGGACTTCCGCGAGGCGCTGACGATGGTGGAAAATCAGATCCCCCTCGGCAACGTAGGGCATTTGGTCCAGATCCCCCGGGCGGCCCTGAAAAAGATCCTCCGCGCAAAGCCGGTGATCGTAACGGTGTACACGCTGGAAAAAGCCCGCGAGATCAGCGCAGTCTGCACCGAGCTGGGCCTGCACCAGAAGCTGATGCTCCGTGTTCTGGGAGAAGGCGACATGCTGTATTCCGGGCAGTACGGCGGCTTTGAATTGCAGGAACTGGACAGCGCAGTGCGTGCGATCGAGGCGATGCCGAATGTGGAGGTGGGCGGCGTGTGCAGCTTCCCTTGCTTTTTGTACGACGAAGCGGCACAGGACATCCTGCCCATGCCCAACCTCCGGACCGTGCAGACCGCAGCCGAAATGCTGCGCGCCCGCGGCTACCGGGACCTGATGCTCAATACGCCCAGTGCCACCTGCACCCACAGCATCCCGATGATCGCGGCGGCAGGCGGCACCCACGGGGAACCGGGACACGGCCTGACCGGAACGACACCGTATCATGCCGGCCACCCGGATGCCGAGGAGCGCCCCGGCTACCTGTATGTTTCGGAGGTCAGCCACAATCTGGGCGATAAGGCGTACTGCTACGGCGGCGGGCATTACCGCCGCGGCCATATGAAGAACGCCCTGGTGGGCACGACGCCGGAAAATGCAAAGGTCGTGCCGGTGCTGCCGCCGGACGACTCCAGCATCGACTATCATTTTGAACTGCAGCAGAACTGTCCGGTCTCGGCTGCGGCGGTCATGGCGTTCCGGACACAGTTCTTTGTGACCCGGAGCCGGGTGGCAGTGGTCAAAGGGCTGTCCTCCGGCAAGCCGGAGCTTGCGGGCCTGTACTCTGCGCTGGGAGAATCGGTCCGGGAATGACAGAAAGGATAATTCGCAATGGGAAAGTTTGTTGTAATCGTTCTGGATGGTTTTGGTGTGGGCGCAATGCCGGATGTGCCGCAGGTGCGCCCTGCGGACTGCGGTGCCAACACCTGCGTGCATATCTTTGAGCGCACGCCGGACCTGAAGCTGCCCAATCTGGCAAGCCTTGGTCTGGCGAACATCGTGGGGCGGGAGTTCCCCGGCCTGCCGTTTGCGACGGATGCAACGTTCGGCCGTGCCGAGCTGATGCACGATGGTGCGGACACCTTCTTCGGCCATCAGGAGATCATGGGCACCCGCCCGGCAAAGCCTTTCGGCGAGCCGATCTGCAATAAGATCGAGCTCATCAAAAAGACGCTAGAGGATGCGGGTTACCATGTCCGGTATTACACCGGAACATCCGGCAAGCGCCTGCTGATCGTCAACGAGGCCTGCACCGTGGCCGACAATGTGGAATGCGATCCGGGTCAGGCCTTCAACGTCACGGCGGCCATCGACGACCTTGATTTTGAGGAAGAGCTCAAGATCGGTCATCTGGTGCGCAGCGTGTCAGTCGTGCCCCGCGTCATCACCTTCGGTGGGCGCGGCGTGCACCTGCAGAACCTGCTGGATGCCATTGAGGAACACGGCGATTACATCGGCGTGAATGCCCCGGCCAGCGGCGTTTACAACAACGACTACCATTGCATCCACATGGGCTACGGCGTTGACCCGGAGGTGCAGATCCCGACGATTTTGGGCAAGAGCGGCCTGCCGGTGTTCCTGCTGGGCAAGGTGGCCGACGTGGTCACGAACAATTACGGCACCAGCATCCCCATGGTGGACACGGCCAGCGTGCTGCAGCGCACCCTGGAGATCGTAAAGGAGCAGGAGACTGCGTTCATCTGCACCAACGTGCAGGAAACGGACCTGTGCGGCCACCGGGAGAATGTCGCGGCCTACGCAGATCGCCTGCGGGTGGCGGACGAATGGATCGGCAAGATCCGCGACGCCCTGGGCGAGGACGATATCCTCATCGTGCAGGCGGACCACGGCAACGACCCGACCATCGGACACCCGCACCACACCCGTGAGATGGTGCCGCTGATGATCCACAGCGCCCACTCCACCCCCAAGAATATCGGGATCCGCAAGACCCTCAGCGATGTCGGTGCGACCGCTGCGGACTATTTCCACAGCAAGGCACCGGAAAACGGCACCAGCTTTCTGCCGTTGCTGCTGAAATAAAAACAAAGGAGCGGAGAACCGATGAAGATCATTCGCGCAAACGATTACGCAGACATGTCCCGCAAGGCGGCCAACATCCTTTCGGCGCAGATCATCCTGAAACCCGACTGCGTGCTGGGTCTGGCCACCGGCGGCACCCCGGTGGGTGCCTACCAGCAGCTGGTGGAGTGGTACAACAAGGGTGACCTCGACTTTTCGGGGG
>OFMN01001062.1_pt1 | contig 20291 bp, 17 predicted proteins | sample 1541791 | NCBI WGS metagenome assembly OFMN01 (sample SAMN04209248, study PRJEB22552) | human gut metagenome | biome: gut; material: feces | host: Homo sapiens | place: USA: Oklahoma
TGTTTAAAGTAGTTAAAATTATCGATGATAAAAATATTGTCGTAAATGCTGGCAAACATGATGTACATGAAGGGGACTCATTAAGGATAATCGTCCCCAGCACCGAAGAAGTGATTGATCCGGATACGCATAAATCGCTGGGGACGCTTAATTATGTAAAAGCTAAAATTTCAGTAAAAACGGTTTATGATAACATGTGCATCTGCACAGGCGAAACCGAAACGCGTAATGTGTTAGACAATCCTTTTAGCCGCGAATATACCCCGTCGCTCAACGTGGATTTAACCCAGGTTACAGGTGGATATAAAGTGGATAATCCCAAAATCTGCGTAGGGGATATAGTGGAAAAAATCTAACACGGCGCAAACAGCAACCATAAACTCAGCATTACAGCTACCACAATAAACGAAATCGCTAAGCGTTTTTCGCTTGGAAATTTTGCATTACGCATAATACATTGCAATGCGATGTACCAAAGTAAGTTTGTTATTGCATAAAAAATTTTATATGGAATGATAAACATAGTATACCTCCGCTTTAAACTTAAATTATAATGCATAGTGCCAAACTTTTATTTGCGCTGGCTTCTGTTGTGATAATTTGAATTTATCACTATTTTATCATCAAAACGCATAAATTGGATGTTACCGTTTTGAAACTCGGCTTCTACCAGCCGCAAGCCCTCTTTTTGGCACAGCTTTAATAAAGTGCTATAAATTTCATCATATGTACGCATAATATTCTCCTTATTTACAAAATTATAGCACGTGCTGTTTATATTTTACAACAAATTGACGCAAATTACAATATTTTATTACAATTTTGTTACTTTGCATACATTTTGATGACATTGTTTGTAAAATATTCCTATGATACAGTTGTGTTGCAAAGTATCACAATTTGTTTGCAGTGGTTTTAAAATTTTTAAACATTTGACACAAAACGATAAAAATATGCTATGCTGAACAATAGAGAATCGTCTGTTGTTCTGTACATGGCAGGAAAAAGAGAGGTATTTGTTTATATGCCAATTTACAAGATGACAGGAACAAGGGACGGTAAGCAAAAATACCGTGTCAGGATTAACTATCAGGATGCGTCCGGCAAAAATCGGCAGATTGATCGTGTTGCCTATGGCAATCAAGAAGCGAAAGAGCTGGAGCGGACGCTTCTGCACCAGATAAAAAGCGAGGCACCTGCACGGCGGTTAACACTCAGAGACATATACGAAGAATATATCCGGGCCAAAGCGCCGGAGGTCAGAGAAACATCGCTGCAAAAGACAAGGACTGTGCTGGAGCATCATATTTTGCCTGTGCTTGGTGACGTCTCTTTGTCTAAGCTGAGTGTTAGAGCGCTGCAGGATTGGAAATCATATCTTGAAGACAAAACCGTTACAGCGAAATCCGGGGAAGAGCAGCCTCTCAGCCTGCGAACCAAACAAAACGTATATGGAGAGCTGCGCGCCTTTTTGAATTATGCCGTTAAAATGGACTATCTTCCCAAAAATCCATTAATGCGGGTCGGCAACTTCAAAGACCCGAATACGCTTCATAAAGAAATGGATTTCTATACCGCGGATGAATTTCGCGCTTTTATTGCAAAGGCGTTGGAATGCGCTCAAAACAGCCCGAATAATAGCGAATGGGATTATTATGTATTTTTCAACATCGCTTTTTATACAGGCATGCGGAAAGGTGAAATTCACGCCCTGAAGTGGTCAGATATTGACGGCGATTATATCAGCGTCAAGCGAAGTATTACCCAAAAGCTGAAAGGCGAAGACCGGGAAACGCCGCCAAAAAACAAGACATCCATCCGCACACTGCAGATACCTGAGCCGCTTAAAAAAATCTTGGCAGATCATAAAGCAAGATACCGCTCCCTGCAGGGATTTAGTGATGACTTCCGCATATGCGGCGGAACACGGCCGTTGCGGGATACATCCATACAAAAAGCGAATGAACGTTATGCGAAGCTGGCAGGCCTGAAAACCATCCGTATACATGATTTTCGGCATTCTCATGCGTCCCTGCTGGCCAACAACGGCATTAATATTCAAGAAATTGCACGCCGTCTGGGACATGCAAAAATTGAAATGACATGGAATACATATTCCCACCTATACCCGCGCGAAGAGGAACGCGCGGTAAATATTTTAAATAAAATCGTGTAAAAATCGTGTACAAAAGGAAAGAACCGACGTTTTTACGCCAGTTCTTTTCCTGTTGGTCGGGGCGACAGGAATCAAACGCACTGCGTATCTATCATAATTTTCCAGCATGTGCTTCAACCAACCCCACGTTTTTACTGTGTTTCATGGAATTTTCCGTTTTTTTCCTCACCCTTATTTTAAGACGTTTTTACAAAAATCGTGTAAAAATCGTGTACAACGTGTACAACAAAAAACTCACTAGACCAGTGCATTATTTTATTTACATATATCAAAAAAATACAAAAGAAAGAGGGAAATCTACAAATGAATTCTAATGTAAACTACACAATTACTAAAAAGCTGATCAGAGATGAAGAGTGGGGGAGCGCTATGCACTACGGTATCAAAGCTGAGACAAATAAAATGTCTGTAGCAATCTATGACATATCGACGGATATCCATGATGTGGAACGCTGCCTGAAGCAAATCCGTGAAGATAATATTGATCCGTCTCAGCTTTATGATGCCGTAGACACATATATTGACCTAAGCCAAGTATAACATTCATAAATCAAAATGTAAATAGGATAATGCGCGGCGGGGCCTGAAACGGCCCTGCTTTTATTTAAAAAAGTTAAAAATTTTTCAAAAAAGGCTTGACATACTACTAATAGTATGCTATAATAAGAACATGGAAAGGAGGTGAGCAAACGGTTGTGGGATGCAATCGAAAAGACGGCCAAAATCTTATCGCTCATACTTAGCGGGGTATGGTGCACGATACAGATTGTTGACCGCCTGAGAAAAAAGTAGAGACGGGGCGAAAGCCCCTCCTACTGCTTTAATTATACCACAGCCTATCTATGATGGTCAAGTATGTAAAAAAATATGCCGCTAATCTTGTCAGCCTTCTACTGATACTTGTTATTGTATGTGACATCGATTTTAAGCACATATCTGCATTTGATGTGTTTCTGTTGGTTTTGTCAATACTAACCGCGTTTTTGAATATCGCAAACATGATTATGCAAGGCAGAAAGGGGTAGCGACATGGGTAAAACTTCATCCGCCGCAAAATATAAATATAACAGTAAATCTTACAAACAATTTAATGTGCAAATCAAACCTGCATTATTTGACGCCATCGTCAAATACTGTGATGAAAACGCATTAAGCAGATCACAATTTCTGCAGCTCGCCTTAGAAGCACTGCAGTCTTCAAAAAAATAAACGGGTAGGCGGCCATTTGGTCACCTACCCTTTTTCCTACTCATACAGCCCCATGCGGTCATTGATAACCAGCATCCGCAGCATGTTATCATCCAGATTCAGGCCGTTTTCGTCGCCCTTCAGCGCGCCTTTATCAACCAGCTTCTGAATGGTTGGACGCGCCCATTCCGGCATGTTCTGGTCTATATAGTTATAGATCATCGGGTTCTTTAAGTCCGCCACATCCACCGCAATCTGCTTGACCGTCTCTGTCAGATTATCTATTGCCGCTTTTAAGGCTTCATATTCCTTGCTCATTAATTCATCCCCTTCTCTATACGCTATCCCTGTATAGTCGCAAATTCCGCACGCTATTGCCTCTGCAAAGGCCTGCTGCCCCGTTTCACTGCCAAGCACCGCCGCGTCGCTTTTATGGTCAATAAATGCGGTCTCAACCAGTATTGCCGGCATGTTGGTATAGTGCAGGACATACAGGCTTTTTGTTTTGACGCCGCGATCCGGCAAGCCGACCATCTCTACCATCCGTTTCTGTACCGCCTGTGCCAGCTTGTAAGCGGATGAAATACCGGCTTGGTAGCTGTAGGTTTCTGTCCCTGTACCGCCGCCTGCATTGCAGTGGATGGAAACAAAGAGGTCAGCGCCCCAGTCGTTGGCCATACGTGTGCGGGCGCTCAAACTTGCATTGACTGAATTATTGGCAAGGCTGTCTGTGATTGCATTCCGTGACAATTTGACCTCTATGCCACACCGCTCCAAAATCGGCTTGACCTTCGATGCAATCAGGTATGTAACATCCTGCTCCTTTAGGCCATTGCCCGCAGCGCCGGTATCCGCGCCGCTGTGGTTATGGCCGGGGTCAATAAATATCTTCATGTCTACCCCTCTTCCTGTTTCAGCCCGGCCAGATATTCATCCGCCTTGATTGCATTCTTAGACAGGCTGTTATTCTTCCACCACGCCCAGGCGGAAGATACGATTGTAAACAGCAGCGTCACTATCTGATAGATGTCCTCATCCGCAAACGGCAGTTTATTCTTGCCGAGAATCGCCAACACCTGATTGATCAGCGCCACCGCCAAAATGACCGTCCTTGCGATAGTATCTGCTTTCATCCTCTTTCCCTCCTAGTTGTTGATATTTTTAATCATCTGTTCCCGTTCAAACTCTCTAAACTTCCCCATCGCCTTATTGTACTGTTCGATACCGACTTCCATTTCGCCATTTGGCTCACCGCGCTTATATGCCATTGCCACGGCATAGGATAATTGCGCCACCGCAACCAGTAGGGAAAGACGCAGGGTTTCCTGTTTGATCGCGTCCTGCTCGTGTTCTTCAAAGCGCGCGTCTCGTTTTTTCTGCTTGTGGTTCCACCAGGCTAGCACGATCCCAACGATAATACTGGGGATCGTCGCCCATAGGATTTTTATTACTATGCCCATGATTATCTCTCTTTCATTTTTGTGTCATTTATAATTAATTCATTATCTCACCCATACTTTTACATGTGTATCGTCAATTCTGGACATGACTCTGTATCCGTCATTTTCAGAATGTGTGCCAATCCCATTTTCAGACGGCCTACAATACTTTCCAACGACACAAGTACCGTCATCGACAACAACCAGCTTGCCCATAGAACCGACTGCTGCCCACTCTTTTCTGTCCTCGCGGCTTACATATTCCTGATCGGGGTCATAGTCCGGGTTTAAAACCCACTGTACTGCATCGTGTTCGTCCTCAATTTTTACCTTCTCTATTACGGTTTCGCCTGTTTCGGGGTCTACTGTTTCTGCATCTTCGTATATCGCGTCAACGTGAACAACCTGTGTAACCCTTGCGCCGAAAGCGTCTGTCAAATACTTTCCCTGCCAGTCATCAGAAAAGACATCCCCCTCAACGCATGGGTTGGCAGAAATGACGCCAAGGATATACGTATCGTCAGCCGTTGCAAAACGGATTTTCTCGCCATCTAGAGTCACAATGCGCCCGCGCCTGTCCTCATCATTTGGGTTGCCGTCACTCCATTCAAAATACTCGGCATAGTCAGCACCGGAAGAGGAATAGGAAGATAAGCCGTAGGCTTTACCTCCAAACGTCACACGGAATGCGTTAGATGGCGTTGAGGATGTCCCGTTGCCCAAAATAAAAGCATCTCCTGTAGTGCCGGTAGAAGACCCCGCTGTTCCATCTTTTGCATAACGTCCAAATTTTGTTTGATAGGCAAGAGAGGTGTTGCCGTATCCGTTACAAAAACTGCGCAGCCCGCTAGCTGTAACACAAGCTGAAGCTGAACTACCACTCCCTATTGCAACCGAATGCATACCCTCTGCTGTCGCATATCTCCCAATGGCAATTCCACTGCCACCTGTTGCTGAAGTATTGCTACCTATAGAAATTGAGTCTCCAGCACCTGCTGTAACATATGAACCAATGGCAATGCCTCCGGTGTTCGTTACTGTGCTAACCATTCCTATAGCAACTCCATTTACAGCGTTTCCAGAAGATGAAACTGCTCTTGCACTTTGTCCACCGGAAAATCCGTTCTGCGAAACAGCATTTGCGCCAACTGCACCTCCAGCTTGTGTGTGAGCAGCGGCTCCTGAAGCGCTGCCGTTATTAGAGGTTGCTGAAACTCCGCCCGAAAATCCAATGTTGGTGTTCGAGTTTTGACCTATAGCGCCTCCTGTGGTTGCAGTCGCCCCTTCTCCCGCAGCAAACCCGCCATCAGAGTTTTTTATTAATGTCGTATTATTCAAAATATTGGCTACTCGTATAGCCAGAACGTTCCCCTGATTTGCCGACAAGGCGTCTGACGAAGATGTACTTGTCAGGTTGTTTATTACGTTAACAGTATCCGCATCTCCCCACGTCGGTGCACCGCTGCCGTTCGACTTCAAGACCTGTCCTGCTGTTCCGGCAGTGGTCGGGGCATACCACGATTTACTCACAGCACTTGACCCGTTAAACGTAGAGCTGGAACCGTTCAGCGATAGTGTCAGACCATAGTCTAACTTATTTTTAGACGAACCACAGAAACGCCAGTATGTACCGTCATAGACGAACAAATAGCAACCGTTCGCCTGGATATGCCCGGTAGCTGTTGTTGACATACTGGTTGTGCCTGGGAAATATACTGCTTTTCCGCCCGTACCGTTTACGTTCATCATTATGGAATATTGAGTGTTGGCGTATGAAAACTTAACAACAATCAAAGCACCCTCATACAACGAAAACCCTTCGCACACTACTTCCTTTACAACCACTGATCCTTGAGTCGAACAGGTTCCGTAGTCAACACTGTCAATCGGAAAGTCATGTTCAAGCCCATTGACATCGCAGAAGGTAATCATTTTTTTGCTCATTCTTATGCCTCCTTTTCAAAAAGAAAGGGGCGGAAAGCCCGCCCCCGTACAAATCACTTTTACAGAATCCTGAAGCACAGAGAATTTGCTTCTGCTGTTCCCGGTGCCTCTCCGCCCTGTTCGACCCAGACAACCTTGACCTTGCTGTCTGCGGTGGCCTGTGCGGTTGAAGCGGCGGTTGCTGCACCCTCAGCGGTACTTTGTGCTGTCGCCGCCGTACTTGCCGCACCCTCTGCTGTGGTCTTTGCCTGGTTTGCAGTGGAAAGCGCAGTCCCTGCATCGCTTGCCGCACCTTCGGCAGTCGTCTTGGCTTCACCGGCAGTTGAAAGCGCAGTTGACGCATTGGTTGCTGCCTCTTCCGCATCTTCCGCAGCGGCTTCAGCAGTGCTCTTTGCCGTGTTGGCAGTGTTCAGCGCCGTTGTTGCATCGCCCGCCGCAGCTGTCGCCGTGCTGGATGCTGTGTCAGCAATCGCTTTTACCGTGTTGACCGCCTTCGGCGTTGCAGCCGTGGTGCTGTCATCCGAAACCGTGTCGGACAGCTGCACCAGACCCTTCTGCGTGGTGGAGCCGTCCTGAATCTTGGCAAGCTCCGCCTGCACATCCGAATGCAGTTTGGTCAGGGTGATAGTGCCGTCCTTGACCTCTGCGCCGATCTGGTTGCCACCGGAAACCGTGACCGTAATGGTCGCGCCGTCTACGCCGGTATAGGTGTCAATAAAGGCCGCAAGGCTAACTGTCTGCTCTGTGCCGTCCTCCAGTTCGAGAATCAGTGACTGTGTATCCTCATCATAGCTGAAGTTTACAACCACCTTTTCCAGCAGGGTGTCCAGTTCATATGTACTTCCATCATTCCGTGTAAAGGTGATGACGCCTGTATCATTGTTGATTGTCGCGCTCTTAAACGCCTGCGCATTGCTGGTCTCCAGTGCGCCGACATCGGTCTGCAATTCGCCAACATCCGTCTCCAGTCCCTCAACAGATGACTGCAATTCTCCAAGGTCAGCTGCTACATCGCCGCCGACCGCGCTCCAGTCGCTGTTTGTGGTGCCCTTCAGCTCATAGGTGGTCTTGTTTTCCTTGACATAGACCTTCATACCCTCATATGCGCCGTTTTCGGTTACAAGCAGATCACGGTCTGCTATGGTATCAACTACCTCTCTGACGTCTAAAGGCGCTTTTGCCTGCAATTTAAAGCCGGACGCCACACTAATTCCTGTCATATTTTCAAATACTGCCATGTTATATCCTCCTTATTTGATTTTATTTTTTTAAGTAAAAATCCCCCACCGCATTTGGCAGGGGATATAGGTCAGGCCGCACTAAAACTGAAACGACATGGTAAAGCCGCTGACAGTAGACGCCTCGTTTACATAGACATTGTATGCCGTGCTCTGGCTGTCCGCCGTGGTGATGTTCACAGTCGACTTTGTAAAGGTGCCGGTCACGTCAAAGTTGTTCGGGTCGATGATTTTCTTCAGGTTGCCATAGCTTGCCGGATAAGCAAATACCATGCACTGGTTGTTGCAGGTGTAGGAAACATTCTTGTTGCCCTTTGCCTCGACCTTCTTGGTCAGCCCTGTCACCAGCGCTTCATCAATGGTCGCGCCGTCAGCGCAGACGCCGGTATACATCGGATATACAAAGCTGAAGGTTCCCGTGTTTGCAGAGGTCGTCTTTTCTGCCGCGTCCGTAACCTTTGCCGTAAAGTTCTTGTTTGAGGTAACTGCGACATTCACAGCAAAGTCAAATGCGCCGCCGTCCGTAACGCCGTCTGTCTTCGAACCCAGGGAAGAAGCGCCGTCAAATACCTCAACCTTTGTAATATCAGAGGATTTCTTGGTGACATTGACACGGATGTTGGTGACAGTCTGCGTGGTGCCGGTCTCAAAGGTACCGCCGTTGCTCGGCGCGGTGACCGATGCGCTGACACTCGGCGCAACATACGGATACAGAATCTTGTCAAACATTTCAGTCACAGGAACGCTGTCAAAGGTTTCACCTGCCGCAATACCGCCGTGCGCCTGTACGGTCGGTGTGCTGTTGGTGTACAGGACAGCCTCTTCCAGAGCCTCGATCTTGGCCTCATACCCGTTCCATAGGGTCAGCATTTCCTGTGTCAGACTGTCGATTACCTCTTTGTTGTCATGGGTGTGACTGTTCTGCGCAGCCGCTACCGCAGTCGCAATGTTGTTCTTCAGTTCGGTGGTAAACGCCTCGGTTGTCTGGTTCAGGATATCCGCATTGCTGTGCGTGTGGCTGTTGGTGATTGCTCCCTGCAAAGCAGACAGGATTACGCCGGAATCCTTGATGATTTTACCGCTCTCACCATCAAAAATGGCCAGATGTCCGTCAGAGGATGTCGCGGGGCCGGTCACCGCGCCGTCAATATTGGCCTGCATAACATACCAGTCTGCATCGGCATCCGTTTCGCCGGTACAGATCAGGGTGTCGCCGACCTCGCAGTTCTGTCCTGCGTAGGTACCTGCAACGCCAACCTTAAACGACCAGCCAATCTTATAGTCTGTCAAATCAGCAAACGTCTTTCCGCTTGTCTCATCCAGGGTGGAGGTAATCACACCGCCCTCACCGATTACACCCATAAACCGCATTGCGTCTGCCGTGGCAGAGATCAGTCCGTCTATGTATTCTTTCGCATTTCTGGTCTCTTCGTCTGCGTCTGTGACCGCGACCGCCGCCAGTACCGTTGAAAAGTAAAACTGCTCATAAGTCCCGTTTACTTCCCGTAATGATTGTACAATTTCTTTTGCCATGATTTGGCCTCCTTTTTTGATTGATGTTTTATATATTTTTTTATTTTATTTTGTTAAAGAAAATCTTGGTGCCGCTCGGCTCCTCAGCGACCTCCATATCACCGGATACAATATCGCTCACCGGTATGTCAGACGTGCCCTCTTTGCTTTCGCTGACAATCTTGCCCCAGTATTCCGCGTTTCCCGGCTCATCCTCGCTGACAGGCATGTTGGTATACTGTACCGCTTGCATATTCTGCACGGGCGGATCGATCGGCGTTGTGCTGTCAAATCCGTCCCAAATAAAGAAGATGTCGCCCGCTTGCCTGCTTGCCGGTATATCTTCCTTGCTGTGCAGGGCATAGTTTCGGTTGCTGCCACCCCCGCTGCCGCCACCGCCGCTGTGCGCATCTACATACGCTTTTGTTGCCGGATGATAGGGCATGGTCGGCGTGTATGGGATGGTATTCGTCTTGGTTAAAACTTCTTCAGATGTAATAATCCTTGCGGTAACGGGAAAGTTCGTTTCCTCACTGATCCCAAAGTCCGCCAAAGAACCGGCCGTCTGTATCGTCTCCCAAAACTCCAGATTCGGCACGGGCGGAACTGCAAAATCAACCTTGCCGATAGCTGCAACAAGCTGTTTGCCGGCTTGCAGTTCACTTGCCTGTATATAACCTGACGATACCGGTTTTGAATATAGGGAAAATTCACCATCTGCCTCTTGAATGATATAGATATACCGCGAACTTGTATACCAAAGAGCAGACATGGCAGGGACGGTGACCTGCTGATTTTGTATGTAAGCCGTAAAACTCGGCGTAGTAAACGCCATCAGTACATCGTCAGGCGGCGATGCGTCTACAAATCTATAGCTGTTCACATCCGCCAGCATCTGCCTTGTCGCGCTGTCTACATACAGTTGATTCCCCGGCGCATGAAATAACGGGATATCTTTCAGCCGTTCTTTCGGTATATGCCCCTCGGCGTCCATCAATTGATAGTCGTATACCTGTAGCGTCTTCGGCGTGCTGTTCGTTCCCGCTCCAAGCTGGATCGCGTCAACCGGGCCGTCTTCGGTATCCTCTACCTTTGCATTCAGACCGCCAGAAAAGCCGTTCCCTGCATATGCGCCGGAGCCGACCGCGCCGCCAGACCAGACCACCTTTGCATTCCCGCCGCCGGCAAACCCGTGCACCGCTGATGCGCTGACGCCGACCGCGCCGCCGTTGCCGGCACAGAATGCGTTCTTTCCAATTGCAGCACCGGTGTCCGCCCAGGCATTCTCTCCGACCGCACTGCCCGCAGCTTGGGATGTTGCGCCTTTTCCGATTGCCGCGCCGCTGGAGCCCTGCGCGCTTGCCCCTGCCCCTGCGGCAAAGCCACCGTCCTCATTCCCAAGCCGCTCCTTTGGGATAAGGCCGCCGCTGTACAGCATAGCATACCCACCAAGGCTCAGATTCTCCCCTAAAAAATCCTGAGATAACAGACTGATCCATTCCGCTGTGATCGTGTTTGTGTCCGATATACCGCCATAACGAACCAAAATTTCAATTTCTCCGCCGCTCACACCGCAATTGGTAAACAATAATTGCCTGCACCGCCCGGTACCTCCGCCCAAAATTGGCCCGGGAAAATCATAGTCCCAAACCAACAAATAGCCCTCATAACAGTCATTGGACACGCCGCTTGTCTTGACGCGATAGATCCCGCTCTGGACAGCATAATCCATCTCATCACGGTCAATCTCCTTCACCGATTCTGCAAACAGCGCGTTAATCGCCGCTACGATCGTGCTCTTATCCGCTGTCTGCAGGTCGTCCAGTGACCCAATGTCCTCTTTATCGGCTTTTTCGTCCAGCTTCTCTTTTACTGTGCCGTCCTGCCCGTCTGCATAGTCGATCATGTCCGCCGTATGCCGGTCTGCCGTCCCCGCAATATGCTTGCAAAAGTACCCGTATATGTCACTGAAATTCTTTTCTACGACGTCGTCCCACCAGTCCCGCAGCTTGGTCTGACCGCCCTGCGGCGCCGACTTCGGCTTGTACTTGTCATCCGCCATTTGCCTCATCCTTTCTGTTTGCCGCATACAAAAAGGACACCCTGCTTCGGGTGCCCTTCATCATTTTCGATTTTTCCAAAATACAAGCGCCCAATCGCGGGCGCTATCAATGACAGTGATTATTTGTTATAGCTCATTAATCAGTCAGAGAAACACATTTTACTTTTGCTGTTTTTTTGGGGCATAAAATATACCCTTCACTTCTAAAAAGTTCTCCGTCTTTTGCCGCTACAAACGCTCGTTCCTCATCTATCAAATATCCATCTTTATCATAACAAAGAATCTTAAAATCAGCATCGCTGCCTCCGGACATCCTGCCGGAAACGATATATTTTAAATTCATCATGTCACTCATGGCACTAGTGTCACTCTCGTCAGAGGTCAAAGCTGATGGAAATTCTATACTTTCAATTCTTATAGTTTTACTAATTTCTCCTGTAATAGCATCTCTCTCTATTAATGTGAATGGTGCTGGATCATACGAAACAGAAAGTATAAATCCACCAGGCTTTACACCTATGTACGCTGTATTGGTTGTCGCGTCATATTCTACTGGCTTGCCAACCGCTTCTGCAACTGCACGCAAAGGGAGATATGTTGTATCATTGTATAAAAAATTGCTTTCCGTCAGCTGCTGTCCGTCTACCATGACCGTAATATCATTTTCTAAAACATCTATTGTTTTCCATACCCCTGCCGCTCCTGCGCCGATTGCCGTGGTCAATACTGCGCCGCATACCGCACCGCAAATAAACCGCTTCATAAAAATCTCTCCCTTTGTAAATGTATTTTTAATTAGGATTAGAAATCCAGTAAAATATTATCATACATTCCAACGGTTTATTTATACATTCGTTTACAGTACTGTAAATTTTGTAAAATCTCTTGTTTTTTAAGAAATTTCTGTTATCAATCCGCCGGTTACCGTGATTTTTTTGCCGTCTGCCGTCATAAAGGAGCCACTGTTGTGTCCGTTATCAAAAGTCCAATTTCCAACACAAAGAATCCCTAGATCATCTTTACCGATTTGTAAAAGATCTATTCCGCCTACTTGTATAGCGTTAATTTCAAACATAAGTTTGTCTTTTTGATAAAGGGATAAGGAAGTAAGCGCATCTCCCGGGTTGACAAACAACCCGTTTGCTTCTCCAACAGCATTATAGCTCTGTATCCCATTTCCGTCTATCACCGTCCGCGCAGTGCCGATGCTGCCTGTCTGAAACACACCTGTCATGGTCAGGTTTCCGTCATCGCCAAAATACATTGTTTTGTTGCCATCCTTATCATACAGCTCAAACAGATAGGTTCCGCTGTCCGTATCATAGCCCAGCTTCAGCCGTTCGGTTCCATCACTGTCATCACTGTCCTTCATGGTGATCAGGTTATTATCAATAGTCAGCTTCGCGCCCTCTCCCATCAGCTTGACCATATTCGTCATGATCGTCCCAGCCACAATCTTGTCTGCCGTAAACCCCGTCCAGTCGCCAAACGCGCTCCATTTATAGTCCCCGTTGTCATCTTTCCCATTTGCCAGTGCAAAAACGCCGCCTACTATTCCTATTGCCTGATCCTGATTTTTACGATCCGGGTTGATCCATATATCGCCGTAATCATGAATCATCGTCATACGCCCGGCCTTCTCATTGCTATCCAAATTTTGATTGAATTCTGTTCTATAGTTTTCCTTCAGACCTTCCAGCCACCCCGTTTTCAGTTCCCCTTTTTCATTGGTATGTATCTGATAGGTTTGATAATTTGAAACCAGCCCATTATAAATATCTGAAATAGAAGCCGGTGGATTTCCGACTGTAAACCGATTCCTCTGCCGTTCATAGGGATACGTTTCAGTTGAAATAACGCGTTGCTTCGACGTGGTACCAAAGGCGCGGTCAACTACTGTGACAGTATCCCCAATCTGAACATCTGTATTTCCTGTATCGAGATATTCGACCACCACGGAATATTTTGGCACATCAATCCGATCCGGTTCATCTGCGTTAAACTGTTTCCAGGCCGCTTTATACAGATCGTCCGGTTCTTTTATTTCGTCAAAGGTCATAAAACCGTCACGCGGCCAGATAGCGTAGTTGTCGCTTTCTATATAATGCGCTTCCGGATGCTGCTCATTGACTGTTCCGATATGCAGATCATCCTTGCCATACGGATAGAGGCGGGTTATCAACTGCGAAGTATCCCGATTGATTTTAATACTTTTGGCGTTATGCATCGTATCAATCTTAATGTGTGGTTTATCTTTCCCGATGCGACGAACCAGTGCTATTTTATAGTTATCTACATACAGTTCATTATGAATTTTATGCTTATCAAGCTGTTCCATCAGGGCTTTCAGCACACCGATTGGGGTTGTCTTTGACATTTCCGCAAGATCAGTCAGATCTGTGACCCATTCCATTCCCAGCGGTTTTAATTCCTCTTCTGATAAAAGACTGACAGGATTGCTGTCATCTTTAAAAGCCTGTCCCAAAATATACTGCGGTGTTGCCCCGGTAAAATCACCTTGTTTCTCAGCATCATAAAAACTTTCCAAAAAAGTATAAGCTGCATCATAATAGACTGCGCGTGCTGTTATACTGGTGTCATCAATCACCTTAATCCGAAAACGGGCATGATTCAGTACAGCAATGTTTTCCGGCTGAATATATTCCCATTTATCACCCAAAGGAAGGCTGAAAGTAAGCTCATAATCTCCGTTGATGGCCTGTTTTACACAAATATCCTTTGCCTCTGTCAAAACAGCCAGGCCGTTGCCTTCAAAATCCTTTTCATCTTTTATGTCTTTATCAAAGATCCGTATCATCCTGACCCCCCTCTGCACTGTCATTAAAATCTGTTTCACCGTACAGGTATTGCGGATAGTATTCAAATGTTATTGTGCCGGTGCCGCCCCAAATGCTAAATCTGTTTTCGCCCGGCAAAAGTTCAAAATAATCCCCTCGGACATACGGCGATACATCCTGGGTTGTATATTTTTCTTTCCCGTTTTCATCTTTTTCCATCACCACGACCTTACAAGTCCAATTTTTGCAATCAAATACAAGCTCAGATAAAAGCGACTTATAATCTCCGGTATAATCCACAAAATAACTTAACTCTTTTCCGGTTCGATCTGGATAATATATCGTAATTCCATTTACCGGCTCGTCATACTGTATGCGCAAAACCGGTGCAACCGGCGCTGTCCCGATATAATTTACGATAATATCATTACTTCCCCCAACTAAGTCAAACACTGCGCCTTTGCCATAGTCAAGTGTCATATCATAGTCCAGCACCACGTCCGTATCCAAAACGATTCCCGTACTGTCAAAGACAAGCTTATTAAACGGCCGGCATCGAAATTGTATGGTCGTCTGTCCGGTTCTGCCATAGACTTCCGGACAGATTCCTTTGATATCAACCGCCTTAGCGGTCCATATGATATAAGGCATATCATCAAATATCAAATCCCCATACCCGCCTGACAGCCATGCAGACAGTCGGCTCAGTCGATTGTGCAGCGAAGCGCTGTCCGTTTGTTCAGACGCCTTTATTTCCAGTTCCAGAACCTTATCGTCATAGTACAGCCTGCCGTTCTGTTCGCTGAAGTCAATCGTGCCGTCAATATATGGCACCGTGTCGTCTATGGTACGCACAGGCGGGGCGATAGGACGCGATACCGTACGCACATACACATGCATGTCTTTGTAGCTATGCTTGCCTTTAAATGTGATCCCCGTCATACTCATAGTTAACCTCCATATGGTGCTTCTGTAAATGCTCTGCCGGCCGCATTTCCAAATATCTGCGCTTCGGTCGCGTCGCTGATATAGTTATAGTTGTTCTGGTTGTTGCTGATATTCTTCACAACCGACACATCATCCATTTTGTCTAAGATATTTTTCAAAACCCCGGCAACACTGTTCTCATTATTCGTATTATTGATCTGCCCCATCAAGCTTTGAATATTCACTGTCCCGGCCTGCACCTGCTCCAGGATCTCCTTTTTCTCGCTTTCCGCCGCCGCCAGATCGGCCTCCATCTGCTCAATCACCGCATTGTTTTTCTTCTGCAGCGCATACAGCTCTTCTTCCCGCTCGATCTCCTTCATCTGCTCCTGCAGCTCTTTGTATCTTTCCTTGCCCTCTTGGGTAACAGCGCCTTTATAAATGTCAAGCTGATGTTGTATCTCTTCTTTGTTTGCCGCCCGATCTTCTACTTCCCAGCTCTCGCGCAGTGCCTCTTCCTCTTTGTTGAACTTCTCCCGCGCCGCGTCAATCGCTTCGCTGGCAGCGCTGAAGAACTCGTCAACAGATTCCTGCTGCAGCTGATAGATCTCCATTCTGGCAAGATCGGCCTGCCGCAGTGCTTCGTCCCTCTCATTCTGGCTCAGAGCCATGTCCTGTGATGCCGCTATCTCTTTATTCAAACGCCGCTTCCAATAATCTATCTCTGTGTCGCCCGGATTCATAAAATCCCAGCCATACACTTCCGCCTGCTGCTGATACCAATCTGCGTCATCCCGCCAGCTGTCCATCTTTGACGCAAACGCATCCATTCTTTTTTCAGCAAGCTCTGTATCAATCTCCAGCTTGGCAACATACTGTTCATCCGTCAGGGTGCCGATATCTGCAAAAAATTGATCTACCTCAGCCTGCTGTCTGTCAATGGCTGCGATGGTTTCGTCCGGACTCATGGCATTATAATTCTGTTCATGCTCCATCCAGCTGTCCGAGTAATTCAGATAATTGTCTATAATCCGGTCAGATGTATCATTCATAAAATCATAATACTCTTCCCCGGTCATGTCGCCGTTCTGTACCGCCTCCAGATTCCGTTCCTTAATCCGGTTATAGGCCGCGCCCATACTGTCGCCGATTTCGTCCCAGTCATTCAGCGCGCCGCGCAGTTCAAGCCAGGCGTCAGATACGTCATTCGCATCCTGTATTAAGTCCTGGCTGTACTTGTGCAGTTCCAGCGTGGCCTCCCGCCACTCTTCCGTATTCGGCGCAAAATTCTCATCGCGGAAGGCGGCCAGCTGGCTATAGTATTCCTCTTCACTGATCCAGCCCATCTCCAGGTTAAATTCCATTGTAGCCAGCGATTCATCCCACATCTTTTTGGTGCTGTCTACAATCTCCTCCTGGATCTCCTTGACGACCTCCGCGTCATCGGCAAACTGCTTCAGCATTTCCTGCCAGTGCGCAAGCTCTTCTTCCGCTGACACATTGTTGACCTTGGTATAGTGCCGCCAGTTCTCCTGCGCCGCGTCCCAGGCCTCGTTGTTTTTTCCGCTAGCATAGCTCCGGATGCCGCGCATGGACATGATCTGCTTTGTCTGCGACGCCGTGTATACCTTCGCGTGCTCCGGCAGCGGCAGGATGACATCCCGCCCCTCAAACAGGTATTGCTGCCCGTTTACCTCTACCAGCTCGCGCGGGTCAGGTATTCCGCGCTGGTCATTGATCCGCGCCAGTCCGCCCGCAAAATCCTGCGTCCCCCGCGCCAGAGGGCCATCACCGAAAGGCCAACTCCCGTTTATCTGGTAATTGACTGTATAGGTTACGCTTTTGTCTGAAAGATCATGTTGGTGCGAAAGTGCAGTTGCGATCTCCTCTTTACCGGGATAAGCTCCTGTTGCAGTTAGTGATGTGCTCGTATCTTCCAGATTATCCTGATCTTCCAGCGCTTGCCCGACCTCTTGCTGCCCCTCAAAGGTACCGGTTACATTGATTGTACCGTTTACAGTACCGAACTTTTCAACCGTCTGCTGCGCCTGTTCTGCTGCTGTTAGGCCGGAAATGTCACCTGATACAATATTGACTGTGCCGGTCTGTCCGTCAATTTCTGCTATTTTTTCACCCGCTTGGTCAAATACCTCGATATTGCCCTCTGCATTGACGGTCATATACGCGGCTTCACCATTCAACAGTTCGACACGCTCGCCTGCTTCTGTCAGCAGGTCGATATTCCCATCTGCATTGATCGAGACCTTTACGTCCTCATTTTCAACCTGCTGTACCGCCTCAACGGTCTCATCAACTAACGAAATATCTCCGTCTGCAGATATTGTAATTTTTTTATCCTCCGGTATCGCGCCCAGGCTTCTGGCAAGCTCGGTTGCCTGTTTGGATACTTTATCTAGTGCCCCTTCGTCTGCCGCTTCCTGTGCTGTCCTGAACCCGTTTTTGATCAGAGCCGCGCCCGCCGCCGTCTGCTGTGCGCTTACGCCGAATTCATCGCTGGCGCGGATATAGTCGCGCACCACGCCCTCCAGCGCCGCGCCACCCTGCTGCCAGGCCGTCTCCAGACTGTCAAGGCCGTTCATTTCCAGCGCCGCCGCCTGTGCATATCCCGATGCGTCAAGCTCGTCCACCATCTGCATATACATGCCCATTGATTTCAGCAGCCGCTCGACTTCCTCCGCATCGCCCTCCAGTGCTGCCTTCCCAAGCAGTTCTGTATTCCAGTTTGAAATTTCGGTCGCTACAGCAATGAATTCTTGATACGATCCCGTTAAATTTTCTAATCTTTCCTGTGCTTTTTCATAATCTGCGCCGGCATCATTAAACCCGGAACGCAATGCTGATGACACTGTACCGTAAGGACCGCCTTCTCTTAGCTGTCGCTCAAAATCTTCTATGCCGCCTTCTACATCCTTGAAATATCCCTCTACAAGTTCTTTCTGCTCCTTGGCAATTCTTGCCATTTTATCATTAGCAGATTCTCCTTCTTTGGCAGTAAATTGATAATTCTGTAATGCAAGTTGCGCATTGCTATAGGCGGCTTGCAGATTTATCGCCGCTTCGGCTTCCTGTTCAAGCCCTGCAGCGTTCTCCTTATATTCATCATATTTGGGCTGCAGATTTTGCAGCTTTTTTGTCTGGCTGTTAATCCCTGCCAGAACATCATTTTTATTTATCGTCTGTAGCTGCTCGACCGTCTCTTCCAGGTTGGAATTGTCGCTTTTAATGACCAGATTGTACTCCTCTGAAAGCAGCTCTTTGATTTCTTCGATCCTTTCCTTTGCGGTTTCAGCCTGTTCTTGGCTGGACTGCGGGTTTTCAATAATCAGCTTCTGATCCCTGATCTCCTGCTGTATGCCGCTTAGTTCCCGCATTTCCTCCATGCTTTTGCGGATTTCATCATTCCCGTCGGACAGCCCCTTTGTCCACCGGTACTGCGAATCATACCACGCGTCATATCCCTTTTTGGCAGCAAAGGCAGCCACGCCGATCCCGGCCACTGCCAAAGCCGCCGGCCCTGCCGCAGACGCAATCCCGGTCAGTGCAGGCGCAAATTTGGCAAGAGCGCCGCCCGCCGCAAAAGCCCCTTTGATCTTCCCAACTGCGTCCAGCAAATTCCCGACGCCCTTGACGCCGCTGCTTACCACCTTTGACGCCGCGCCAATTCCGATGATCCACTTGCCGGTGTTGATCAGGTTCTCCTTTTCCGCGTCGCTCATCTGGGCGATATTCTGCGCAAAGCTCTTGATCCCGTCCGTGGCATTGACGATATCAGGCAAAAAGGTCTCGCCGATCGACCGCGCCGCCTCGACCAGGTTGTTTTCCATGAGCTGTATCTGGCTGGCCGTGGTCGCCGCTCTGGTGTCAAACTCCTTCTGCAGGGCGACATTTTCACTCCAGGCGGCATTCGCGTCGCTGACCGCCTTTGTCATCGTCTCATATCCCAAAGACAGCGCCTTTAGCGCGTCGCTTTCGCGTATATCGTTGATGTCCAGCGCCTGCAGCAGCAGCGGCAGGTTTTCAGCCTGTTCCAGACCTTTGATAAATGAGTTAAAGGCTTCTGACGCATCTGTCTCCCAGCTTTGCCGGAACTCTTCCGCCGTCTGTCCGGATACCTCTGCAAACAGCTCCAGCGCCTCGCCTCCGGTTGCTGCGGCATTGTCCAGCCGCGTCCATGTACGCGATACAGCACTGCCGCCGGCCTCTGCATTGATGCCCAGGCTGGACAGCGCTGTCGAATATCCCAGGACATCCGCCGCGTTCATGTTGACCAATGTGCCGGTACGTCCCAGCCGCATTGCCATCTCTGCAATTTCAGCCTCTGTCGTTGCATAGTTGTTGCCCAGATAGACAATCGCGCTGCCCAGGTTCCGCACCTGATCCTGTGACGTCTGGGTGACATTCATGTACCTTGCCAGCGTCTTTGCGCCCTCTTCGCCGACAAGGTTGGTCGCTGTCCCCAGCTGCGCCATCGTCTCGGTAAATTCAATGATATTGTCTGTCTCTATCCCCAGCTGTCCGCCGGCCGCCGCCAGCTCGTTTAGCTGCGCGGTGGTCATCGGTATCGCGCTTCTGCCGTCTATCCCGACAGTGGTCAGGTCAATAATCCCCTGCCTGACCTTCTCCAGCTGTTCCGGCGTTCCGTCCACCGTCTTTTCAACCGCCGCAAAGCTGTCCTCAAAGTCAATGGCAAATTTGGCCGCCGCCACACCGCCGGCCGCAAGGCCGACAGCCGCATGCTGAAACGGCTTGGTAAAGGTGTCGATCGCTTCGCCCGCTTCTTTCCAACTCTTCCCCAGCTTTTTAAGGCGCTCTGCATTCTGCTGCGCCGCTTTCTGGTTCTGCAGGACGGCAGAGGTATTTTTCTGTGTGGCCTCGGTGCTCTTCTCTTCGTTTCGGGTACTTTCCGCATTTGCGCTAGCATTCTCTTTTTTGGCAGAGGTATTTTTCTGTGTGGCCTCGGTGCTCTTCTCTTCGTTTCGGGTACTT
>OFMN01001104.1_pt1 | contig 19684 bp, 15 predicted proteins | sample 1541791 | NCBI WGS metagenome assembly OFMN01 (sample SAMN04209248, study PRJEB22552) | human gut metagenome | biome: gut; material: feces | host: Homo sapiens | place: USA: Oklahoma
CCCTTACTTTATTGGTAACAATTCAGTACTTTGTGGTAAAAATAAAAAGAGCCGGTAAGTATAATAAATATACTTATCGGCTCCTAACCATCCTATACAAGACGTCGTATAGCAAGTATTGTATGACACTGTACGCTTCTGTTTGCTGTGATTCCTGCCTTTGTGGACTGTGCCTCCACTATAACACCACCACCTGCATATATAGCTACATGTCCCGGATATACCACTACGTCTCCCGGCTGTATATTATCGAAGGATACGGCCTGTCCCACAGACTTAAATGCCTGTGAATATCTCGGTGTGCTGATACCAAAATGTGCATATACCTCATGTACAAAGCCTGAACAGTCTACACCGTTTGTAAGACTGTTTCCACCCCATACATATGGATTGCCCACAAACTGCATAGCGTATGATACTACAGAGCTTCCTGAAACTCCTGTTGAAGCACCCGGGTTCTTTCCACCGCCTGCTGCATAGTCACCGGCAATGCTTCCGCCCTTGCCGGCTCCACCACCATCATAGCTTGAACTGCTTGACGAGCTGTTCGCTCTGGCAGCGGCTGCCTGTGCCGCTGCTGCAGCCGCTGCTTCCTGCTCCTGAATGATTTTGCCCTGTGCCGTAATGATATTCTGATAATTATCTGCCTGCTGCTGTGCCTGAGCTATCTGGCTTGCATACTGCTCCTTCTGGTTTTCAAGAGCTACTATAGCCGCCTCGACATCTGCCTGCTGCTTCTCATAATCATCCTGCATGGCTGTGAGCTCATTCATGTCTTTGTCAAGCTTAGTACCAATTTCCTTCACCTGCTCAACTGCTGCCTGATAAGAATCCATAAGAGCACGATCCGAATCATATACATCTGACACGTACTCTATACGATTGAGCATATCTGTGATACCATTTGACTCAATAATTGCTGTCCAGATATTGTCTTCAGCGCTGTTTTCATACATGAACTGTATACGCTTCTTCATGGCGTCATACTGCTCCTGCTGCTTTTTCTGGGCTGCTGCAAGATCCTTCTGATTCTGCTCTATCTCTGCCTGTTTGCTTGTGATATCTGTCTGAAGCTTCTTTTGTGCTGCAAGAATCTCATCAAGCTTTGCGGATTTATTCTTTATATCATCAGCAGTAATCTGCTGCTGATCCTTTAAACCATTAATCTCATTCTTCTTATCCTTGAGATCCTGTTCAGCCTGTGACTTCTTCTTCTCTGCATCCTTCTGCTTCTGTGTCTTGGCATATACCTTCTCAAGTCCACTGTTTATGTATCCGCTAAATGTAGTGCCCTCTACTGCCGGTCCTGTAAAAACGAGTGCCGATGTTAACACAGTACATATAGCACGTGTCCATTTCTGATTCATTTTATTCCTCCTGTAATACGACGGTCAGATTGACCTTTCCTTCCACAATTTATGTTCAATATACATTCGGATATATTATCGCACAAAATGAATCTTTTTTCCACATCTTTTTGTAAATTTACAGAATTTTCCACATTTTATATAATGATATGATTAAAAAGTCAAAAGGTATCTTGCCCCTAATTTATGATTCACATACGCGCTATTATAAGTCTATCATCAGGTTTGATGCTATCTGATGTCAGAGCATTTATTTCCATTATGTTTTCAACAGTGGTGCGGTATCTTTTTGCAATGTCCCACATTTTATCATCCTTCTGCACTATATAGCCAACCAGAGCTGCTTCCTCTTCAGTATCAGACGATGTTTTTTCCTGCTCCACCGATGTTATGACTGACACTTCATCCTGCTGTAGGGCAATAGCGTTTATGCTGACAACACCCTTAATTTCATATTCACTGTTGTCGAGTAGATTGACCTGCACCTGGTCTACCTGCACATTTACCTCGCAGCAGGTGTTGGCATCCATGCCGGGTATCTCAACAAACTGTTCAAACGGCACAGAGTCTGTATGCATCTCTATCGGACAGCCATCATCCTCCACAATATTCACACAGTTCACCTGCAATACACCTGACACAATAATTCCTGTGTCTGCATTTTTTATCTGTGCAATAGCGGCCTGCGTCTTTGTACCGCATATTCTTAAAATTCTCTTTTTGCTGTTTTCTCTGTACAACTGCTCCAAAATACGGCATTTTGTGTCATTTTTCATAAGAAGGCTGCATACCTTCATATTTTCAAACACAGGTTTTACCGGACATGATACGCTGTACATGTCATTGAGCACCTCTACTGTTTCTTCACTCCAGACCTTTCCATCCACCGCAAGCGCTGCCTCAATCGAAAGCTGCCTGAGCTCTCCGTCATAATCATTTTCCGCCTCAACCTGATGCATGGCAGGCTGTGTGCGAAGCCAGGCAATATTTCCGGCATTATCACCCTCGCAACGTATTTCATTTGAAAAACCCTCCTGCACCTCAAAGCAGCAAATTTCCTGTTCTTCACTCAGATACACTATACACGCATGACACTCGCCTGTCAGTGTGATATGGTCACGCTCGTATGTATACTCCAGATTTCTCATATCAACAAGACTTGATATGAGCTTGCATATATTCGGCTTGGTCTTTGGCAAGGTGACGACATTTTTAATTCTGACAATATCCCTTACAACACTGTCAAGCTTAAGCACCTTCATCTGCCCCATAAGCTGCTCCACGTCCTTGTCATCAATCCTTTGTGCAACCTCAAGATTTTCTTCCCTCTCTCCATAAAGCTCCACACTTATAATGCCTCTGACCGAGAGCTTTCGCGAATTGATAACCCCAACCGTAAGCTCATCAAGCCCGGTATACACACGAACCGTATCTTTCTCGCAGACTCCTTGAAGCACAAGCTTCTCCTGAAACGGTATTGCATCCTTTATATGCTCCACTCTGTTTCCGCCGATATTTTCCTCCGGCTCATCGCCTTCAAAAACTTCCTCTCTCGTATACAGCACTTCAAATTCAATGCTTCCACTCAGCCAGATATTCTCGCCTGACGCTTTTATCTCGTCAAGCTTTACCTGCCCGTTCTGGCAAACCACTTTGGAAACATCAGGCTTATTGTCCTTTATGACATAATCCCTGTCGAAGCCAACCTGCGACATATCCTTTACCTTTTCTATGCATTGTCTGATTTTTTGTGTAATTAAGTCCATAAAAAATACCCCACTTCAAATATGTATATAAAATACATATTCAAGATGGAGTAACTTTATGCAGATGCAAATATTTAAATTCATGATCATTATAATAAAGATGTAACATCTTTACTTCATGATACTAGCAAAGCTGCATCCTTATATCTTTTGTAATCACATCAGTGTAGGAGAAAGATAAGAGCTGTGGCGGATTCTGCTCAAACTCATCATCTATCAGAACCGTAAACACACTTGGGTATGCCTGCTGAATAACACCCTCCTGGATGTCAACCTTGTTGCGGCCAAGATCCTGCTGGATTTTTACCCTGTTGCCACACTGCTGGTGGATCGATGCTCTGACTTTTCTGATTTCTGTCTGTTCCATTTTAAGCCTCCTTATTGTGGGTATGCCCACTGGCACATAACTATAGTCCTCATGGTAACCAGTATTGTAACGACGTTGTCATATATATGAAATCAATCTCTGTATAAATATAAAACAGGTCAAATTAATCAACAATTATATCAATCAATATATTTGAATATATAAATATGTCACCACAATATCTAGTAACTTTACTATAGCAAAGTATCGCAGTGATAGCAATAGGGCATTAGTACTGATTGTCAGTTTTTTCGCAACTTTTAATACAATTTACGAAATTTTTACTCAAACACAACAGGCATTTCACTCAATTCCGTCTTTATTACTATATACGGATAACTCGCCTGATTGCTGACCTTCTCGCCCTTATCCGGGGCTATCAGACGCGTATCAAAATACATTGCCTTATCCTTAACATAAAACTGGTTAACCGTAATACTGTAGCCACCTGTCTCCTTTGTGCCAAAGCCTTCCGCTATGTATAAATATTCATCATCCTTGTACGTCAGCTTCATCGCCTTTGCCTTGTTTTCATTTATCTGCTTTTTAAACTCCTCCGGGATTTCATCCCCGCAAATCACCGTGTACTCAACCATCCTGTCACTCTCCGTGCCTGAAATATTTGCGCGACAGCCCGAAATCACTGTCGTTTCCAATATAACAAGCACACCTGCAGCCACCACCAGAATTTTTCTCAATTTTTCTGACATTTTTTCCTCTCTTTCTTATCATATCGCTTATGATATGATATAATATCAAATATTGAACTACAATTTATATAGAGTATGAAAAAGAGAGGTCAAATATGCGTTCAGTTTTAATCGTAATATTCGTATTTTTCTATCTGCTGCTCGGTCTTCCGGTGCTCGGAGCCATGTGGATAATACACAAATTTGCCCCGGCATGGGCCGATATGGCACAGCTTCGCCTGGTACAGTGGGCTTTCCGTGTCATCATATTCCTAAGCGGAGCAGACATTGAATTTATAGGGGAGGAAAATGTGCCAAAGGACGAGGCTGTACTATATATAGGAAATCACCGTAGTTTCTTTGACATCATAATCACCTACTCCAGATGTCCACATCTGACCGGCTACATCTCAAAGCAGAGTATCGCAAAAATACCGGTGTTGGGTCTCTGGATGAAGCGCCTACACTGCCTGTTTTTGGACCGCGATGACATCAAGCAGGGACTAAAGGTCGTGCTTGCAGCCATAGATCAGGTCAAATCCGGCATCAGCATATGTGTATTTCCTGAGGGCACACGCTGCAAAAACAAAGATGACCTGACAGAGGTACAGTCTTTCAAAGAAGGTACTTTCAAGATTGCCACAAAGAGCAAATGCAAGATAGTGCCAATGGCAATCATGGGAACAAATGAAATATTCGAGGATCACCTTCCATGGGTCAAAAAGAGGCATGTGGTTATCCAATACGGCACTCCTATTGATCCGGCAGCACTCAGTAAAGAGGAACAAAAGCATCTCGGAGCTCATTGCAGAGAAGTGATTGTAGATATGCTTCATGAAATGGTATAGCTGAAAAACCGCCCAGTCGGGCGGTTTTTCATATTTCTTCTTCAAATTCCTTTAAACTATTAAATTTTTATTCCCATCAAATATTTTTTACTTCAAAACAAGCACCGAATACGCCGGCAGCTTTGCCGCTCCATCCTTATACGACGGGGCTTTCTTTGTAGTCTGAAGCATTGCAACAGCATCATTTACTCCAAGCGATGACACATCCACACTTGCTTCATCCTTTGATGGATTAAATATAAGCACTGCTTTCTCACCATTGTACTCTCTTGTAAATATACATACATTATCATTTGACAGATCCTTTTCAAAGGTATTTGTACCTCGTGCTATCTCCGGGAAAGCATTTCTTATTGATATTGTCTGCTTCACAAAGTTGTAAATAGAGTATGGATCCTCCATCTGTTTATCCAGGGTATCATATGTCTGCTCGGTTTCTTCTGCATTCTGAGGTCCCACACACATTCCCTTAGCTTTTGAATCCCCGCTCCATCTCATGGCAAGACGCTTCGTCTCATCATTGGCTGTGCCTCTCATGCCGATTTCCTCTCCATAATACAGAAAAGCATTTCCGGGCATAAGGAGATTCATGGCCTGCGCCATCTTGGTTTTCTCCTCGGCATTATCTCCGTTGTAGTATCCTGCGCTGCGTCCCATATCATGATTTGTATAAAAAGGTGCATCAATGTATGAGTCTGTATACTTCTTTATCTCATTTTCCACATCAACCAAAGCATTGCCGTATGTGCTGGCACCATGATTTGCTGTACCGTTTAACACCTTTCCAATATATCCATCCTGCTGTGAAAAATCAAAGTTGAACATACTGTCAATTCCACTCTTATAGTACTTCGCATACTCTCTGTATGTAGTCCAGCCCTCACCAACCATATAAGCATCGGCCTTTTTGCTCTTCACATTGTTCACAAGCCAGGTGAGGTCATCTATAGTCTCAGTCTGGTTATTATTATTGTAATAAAGCACAGCATCCAGTCTGAAGCCATCCACGCCGCGGTCAAGCCAGAAGGATGTAATCTTGTCAATCTCCCCTCTTACAGCTTCGCTCTGCAGGTTAAGGTCAGGCATGCTGTCTACAAACTGTGACTCGTAATACCAATTCGTGCCCGGCAGCTGGTTGTAGCCTCCGGCATTGGTTTTGCTAAAATTATAGTAATCAACATAAGGACATTCCGAAGAATCCGGCTCTGCCCCATCAGGAAGCGACTTGATATAATCAGCAGCCGCCTTAAACCACGGATGCTCGTTAGATGTGTGATTTATTACAAAGTCAATAATCACATTGATGTTTCGCTTGTGACACTCCGTAATAAGCGCATCAAAATCATCCAGAGTACCATACTGCTTGTCAATATTCATATAATCCGTAATATCATACTTGTGGTATGAAGGAGAAGGCATAATAGGCATCATCCAGATTTCATTGCAGCCAAGTCCCTCGATATAGTCAAGCTTCTCTGTAAGTCCCTTTAAATCCCCAATGCCGTCACCGTCACTGTCAAAAAAGCTGTATACGAACACCTCATAGCATGTCCTGTAATTGTCCTGAATCACATTAGGATCATTTTTCGCATTCATCTGCTCCATAGCAGAAGGCTTGTACTCCTTCTTTGCTGCCGTCTCGGTATTCTTTCCACCCGCAGCACATCCCGCAAGCATCGACACCGCCATAGCTGCCGTCAATGCCACAGCAGTCAGCCTGCCCGCCAATCTATTCACAGCCCTGCCGACCATATTGCGGCCGCCTATTTTATTATTAATCATACGCACTCCTTTTCTTAACTAAATTCTGAGCAAATTTGTATCTACAAAATCACTACACATATTCTCACATCTTCCACAAAGTAGCAACAAACTTAGCACTGTGTGCCACACCGGCACCACACAACCTGAAAGTGCTAAGTTTGCCACACACCCCCAAAGTTTGCCACAACCCAATATAAACCAAAAGCCGCCGCACAAAAGTGCAGCGGCCTAAATAAAACCAAATTAGCCTTTGACAGCTCCTGTAAGTCCATCCACGTAGAATCTCTGCATGATGATGAAAAGTATTGAGATAGGTATTGATACAACAACTGCAGCAGCAGCCCATCTTGTGAACCATCCGTTTATAAACTCTTTCTCAAGCATGTTGTAAAGGAGAAGAGATACTGTCCAATACTTGTCGTTTGGACCAACGATAACCTTTACAAATACGAAATCAAGCCATGGCGCAAGGAATGCTGTAAGTACTGTATATACTACGATTGGCTTACTGAGTGGCAGGATAACCTTGTAAAATACCTGGAACTGTGTACATCCGTCAAGGATAGCCGCCTCAGTAAGAGACTTAGGCACAGTATCAAAGAATCCCTTTGCGATATAGAAGCCTGTTCCTGCTCCTGCTGAGTAAATCAGAATCAATGAAATTCGAAGCATACTGCCCTCTGTAAGTCCGATAGCCTTTAAGATAAAGTATACGGCAACCATTGACATGAAGGCCGGGAACAATCCAAGAATCATAGCCAGATTCATGAAAGGCTTACGCATCTTAAATCTCAGTCGTGACATACAATACGCAACAGAAAGTACAAATACTGTTGAAATGATACATGAGAACACTGAAATAAACAGTGTATTAAAAAATGCTCTCGGGAAATTCAACAGTGTAGTCTCTGTGAACAGCCTTGTATAATTGCTAAATGTAAGGCCATGTGGGAAGAAGTACTTTGTATAAGCACCACTCTCAGCTCTAAAGCTTGTCATAATAATCCAGAAAATTGGGAACAGCCATACTACAGCAAGTATTCCAAGAATGATATGAACAAGGGAATTCTTTGCTACTTTCTTAGCACGTCCGGCAGACATAGGTCTTTTTGCTTTTGCTACACTACTCATTACATGAATCCCTCCTCATCCTTGTATGATTTTGTATTTCTGTATGTAACAAGCGCTACGATAGAAAGTACAACGAATGTGAGGATACCGATAACGGCACCGATATTGTACTCCTGATTATCAATAGTCAGCTTGTACAACCACGTAACCAGAAGGTCCGTCTTTCCTGCACTGTCTCCGACAGGTGTAGGCTTTCCTGCTGATAACAGGTAGATAACGTTGAAGTTGTTGATATTTCCGGTAAACTGTGTGATGATATATGGTCCCATGATAAACATGATATATGGGAGTGTGATCTTAAAGAAGATCTGTGCTGCGTTTGCACCATCAATCTTTGCAGCCTCATAAAGCTCTGAAGGCACATTCTGCAATACACCTGTAACCTGAAGCATGGTATACGGAATACCTACCCAGCAGTTGATGAGAATAACAGAAACTCTCGCCCACATAGTGTTGGTCCAGAATGGAAGCGGGTTATCAATCCAACCCCACTCCAAAAGCAGGTTATTAATAGCACCCTGTGGCTGGAACATCTGTCTCATTACAAGGAGTGATACGAACTGCGGTACCGCAATTGAGATAACAAAGCATGTACGCCAGAAAGCCTTGCAATGTGTCTCTTTACGATTGATAACGATAGCAAGAAGGAGTCCAAGGAAGTTACAAAGGAAGGTTGCAAATACAGCCCAGCAGATTGTCCATCCGAGTACTCTCCAGAATATCTTACCAAGCTTACCACCAAGTCCAAGCACCTGTCCGAATGAGGCAAAGCCTGTCCAGTCGAACAATACCAGATGATCACCCTTTACTGAATAGTTTGTAAAGGCCATTGGAATCATGAACAGCAATGGTAAAACTGTAAAAATAAATATTCCCATAAGTGGGAGAAACATAAGTGTCTTATGTAGGTTTTTATCAAATAAATCCTTGACATCTTTGCCAAAAGAATTGATTTCTTTTCCAGCTTTTGAAAGGCATTCTGCCTTATATCCGCTCTTTAAATTCTCGCACCACATGTAAATAAATAATACTGTGATGGCAATTGTTATGACGCCATATAACAGTAATAATACTGACTGGTCGCCTGCAACATATTCATAAATCTGCTTCTGCTCATTAAATACCTCTTCCTGTTTTCTCCAGCCAAGTGAAGGCAGCATGGAAATGTAATAAGCACCAGCGCTAACCATATATGCTATATATGCAATCTCTATAGCAAGAAAAATCAGACCCTTTATAATCTGCTTATGAGCCATATTGGCAAGACCCATTACGAGTGCCGATAGCTTAACTGCAGCTCCGCCTTTTGTGAGGGCATTGCCAACAGTATACGGAGTAGCAAATTCCGAAACTTTTTTCTTTTTGTTTGCTCCTATCATACTTTTCCTCCTGGCATGCATTATATATGCCATTCCTTTAAACTAATTTATTCCAAGATTCCGGCTACCCGGAACCTTGGAATCATAATCTGATCTACTTAATTATTTAAGAGAATCATTAAGCTGAGTATTGAAGTCCTCTGTCTTCTGAGCTGCATTGTCCTTTGTAATCTGGCCTTCTGCACCGTTCTGGAAAGCATCACCGAATGGTGTAGCTGCATCCCAGTAACCTGCCATATCAATGATAGGCTGTGCTACTGAACAATCAGATGAAACCTTAGCCATAGCTGCTGCTACAGGATCTGCTGCGATTTCCTCGTTTGTTACAAGATCTTTGTTTACAGGAGCCTGTGCTCTTAACTTGAAGTGAGCAAGCTGTGCATCCTCACTTCCAAGGAATGCTGCAAGCTTAACTGCTACTTCCTGGTTCTTGCAGTTAGGGTTAACACCGATAGCCTTAGATCCTAAGAATGCCTTTAACTGGCAGTCTTTTCCACCAATATTGATTGTAGGAAGAGCTGCAACACCAACGTTCTCCTCACCAAGTGCCTCTTTAACTGCGTCATAGTTCCAGTTACCATTGAAGTAAGCGTTTACTGAACCATCCTTAAGTCCAGCAAGACCAAGTGATCCCTCATTGTTATCCATTACGAAGTTTGGATTTGCAAATAAATCTACGATGTAGTTTGTAACTGCTACTGCCTTATCTCCGCTGAAATCATATCCGGCAGCCTTGTCTGTTCCGTCTCCGAAGATTGTACATCCGTTTGCTGCATAGAATGCATTGAGATACCAGCCGTTATCAAATGGGAATGAAACCTTACCCTTTGTAAGCATTGTATCAAGGCTCTTTACATCATCCTCAGAGAAAACTCTCTTGTCATAGTACATGAACCATGTGTTTGATGTATAAGGAACTGCGTAGATGTCTCCATCATATGTAACAGTTGCTGCCATAGCCTCTGAGTTAGATGTCTTAACATAATCTGCTGCCTCTCCACCTAACTTAGCAATAGCATTAGCCTTAATTAATGGCTCAAGCTGATCGTTTGCAAACATGTAAACATCAGCTGCTGCCTTAGGATCCTTTGTAACAACGTCCTTTGCATCACTCTCAGATGATGTAACATACTTGAACTCGATGTTGAAATCAGGATTTGCTTTAGCAAATGCCTCGCACTCTGTCTTGAGCCAAGCACCCTTTGCATCATCTAAATCCTCTGAAGGTCCCATTACTGTAATGGTCTCCTTGCCGCCGGCCTTCTTGTCGGCTTTCTCTGTTCCATTTCCATTGCTGCTTCCGCATCCTGCAAACATTGTTGCTACCATAGATGCGCAAAGTAAAGATGCTAATACTTTCTTCTTCATATCTTCCTCTCCTTTTTGAATATAAAATGTAAAAAAGTATATATATAAATTGCCGTGCAACTTATATCAAATTAATTATCTGCGGTAAACCACCGCAATGTTTCTAATCCAGGCTATCTTTTCGTTGTCCAATCTGTGTGGCTTACTTGTCATGCGCCATCTCCAGTTATGTCCGACTGTCGAAGGATAATTCATCCTTGCCTCATTTCCAAGCTCTAATATATCCTGCATCTGGACTATCGCCAGCTCTGCGGTGCTGTGATACAGCTCCCTGATAAGAGCATTTGGAACCTGTGATTTATTTTCAATATTCAGATACTCATACAGATAAGCAAGCTCATAATCTGTCTTGTCACTGAATGAACCAACTATCGTCTCATTGTCATGTGTGCCAATATATGCAACTACATGTGAATCGGTATAATTGTGTGGCAGATATTCGTTTGTCGGATCACCATCAAAAGCGAACATCATGACCTTAGTTCCCATCCAGCCCGATTTTGCAAGGAGCTTTTTCACTCCCGGTAAAAGGCTTGCTGATGTATAATCATCAGCCACTACATTAACCCCTTCAAGCTCTTCGTTAATTGCATTGACAAGCCTGCATCCCGGTCCCTTGAACCATTTCCCGGATAGGCTCTTATCCTGTCCGTACGGTACCGCATATGCTTTCACAATTCCTGCGAAATGATCAATCCTGACAATATCAAAAAGTTCTCTGCATACACGCATTCGCTTTCTCCACCATGAGAAGTTGTCCTCCTTCATGGCATCCCAGTCATACATCGGATTGCCCCACACCTGTCCGCTCTCTGAATACTTATCAGGACCGGCAGCTGCAACATACTCTGGTGTATCGTTTGCGCTCATCATAAAGAGTTGCCTCTCTGCCCACACATCCACACTGTCATATCCTACATAGAATGAGATATCGCCTATTATGTAGACACCTTTTGAGTTAGCATAATTTTTTAAATCCTCCCATTGCTCGAAGAATTTATATTGACAGAACTTCCAAAAAGTAATTGTATTATAATTCTTTTTTTGGTACTTTTCAAGCGCAACCGTTTGCGGATTTCTATACTCGCTTGGCCACTCGCTCCAATTTTTGTATAAATTGTCGGTTTTCAGTGTCATAAATAATGCATATTGTTCAAGCCACTCCGACTGTTTTTTTACAAAATCCTGAAAATCTTGTGCATTTGTATCAAATCTTTCAAACGCTTTTTGTAAAATCTTGCATCTGTTCTGATGCAATGCTGCATAATCAATTTCTGATTCGTCTGTGCCCCAGTTATACCCCAGGATCTCTTCCTTCTCTAACAGCCCCTCATCTACCAGCTTATCTAAATCTATGAAATAGATATTGCCCGCACAGCCTGATGATGGCTGATATGGACTATCGCCAAATATGGTGGGGCCAACCGGAAGAACCTGCCAGTACTTCTGTTTCAAATCACCAAGGAGATCAACAAAATTGTAAGCCTCTCTCCCAAGAGTACCTATACCATATGGTGACGGCAGACTCGAGATTGAAAGAAGTATTCCGGAGCCTCTGAGATTTTCTCTGGCCTCCAAATTACCATTCCTCTTTCCTAAAATTTTCTATTTTTTTCGTATCTGAGATTATTTTATTTCCTATTGTCAGATTTGTCAATCTTTTTAGTGGTTTTAAACTCATTTTTGCCATTTTTCACGTAATTTACATTCATTTTTTGGTAGTTATTACCACAGTTTCAAAGATTTTTTTCGAAAAATTTATTACAGAAAATATTGCCTATTTCTGATAGTAAATGTATAATTTAATTATCACATAAGAAAGGATAAATACTATGGCTACTATTAAGGATATTGCCGCCCGGCTGGGCGTATCAATCAGCACTGTTTCAAAGGGATTAAATGGTGCCAGCGATATAAGTGAGGAGCTTCGTCAGACAGTTTTAGACACTGCTGTCGAAATGGGCTACAGCACAAAGCGCTCCAGAAAGGTAGAAAACCGCAAGCTGGCTCTGTTTATTGAAAATATGAACTACGAGTCTATCGATGAGTTCGGATATGATGTAGTGCTTGGTTTCAAACAGAATGCTTTTAAGCACAAATGGGACGTGGACATCATCCCTGTCACACCTCAGCTTCAGGCAGAAGAAAAATATGATACATATATATTAAAGAATGGCTATTGTGGCGCATTTCTGGTAGGTTTTGCTCTTCACGATGAATGGATGCAGCAGCTCAAAAATACTACAATGCCTACCGTTTTGTTTGATAACTATATAGAAAACAATCCCAATGTAGCCTATGTAGGCACCGACAGCTACGAGGGCATTGACATGGCTGTAAAGCATCTGCACAATCTGGGTCATAAAAAGATTGCCTTTATCAATGGTTCTCTTTTTTCCCTGGTTTCGGATCAGCGTCAGGAAGCCTTTGAAAACTCTATGCGCGATGCCGGTCTTGAAATCTACCCGGAGCTCATGGGACACGGCTACTATATTCCTGAAACCGCACAGTATTACGTTTCAAATTTTATTGCAGCAGGTGCCACCGCTATCCTCTGCGGAAGCGACACTATTGCAAAGGGTGTTATCTTAGAGTGCCAGCTGCACGGCTTCAATGTGCCAAATGATATAAGTGTGGTAGGCTTTGACGATGTCAAGTTTGCCGCAGCCCTTACCCCTCCTCTTACCACTGTCAGACAGGAGCGTAATGATCTGGGCCGCTGTGCATATATTATATTGAATTCGCTCATTCACCATATTCCAATCAGCCGCACACAGCTACGTCCAATGCTGATTGAAAGAGAATCTACTGCACGAGTTTCCACCGCACATGCTGCTGAGGAATAGCCTGCATATACACCACCTTCCAAAGGAGTCAAAATTGTTCAAACGCAAACATGTAACCACTTTAATTACATATTCGCTGGTATTTTTCAGTGCAATCTCCATGACAGCCTGCTCTTTTTCGGATGTCTCTTATCTATTTAAGAGTCCCGCACAAAAGCAGGCTATTCTGCACAAATCACCTGCGTTTTGGGAGGATACCACAAGTGTTAAAGGAAGCAGCAATCTGTCTATCCTGCACAATGTCGCCTTTGAGGGGCAGCCATACAATGATACAAGACAGTTTGGTGATAACATCCTTATGGTAGGACAGGGCAGCTACAATAATTCCATTATAGAGACCGATGATCAATCTGTTCAGTATTCATTTGATGTATATAATCCCTGGTCCAATGAAATCACGGCAAGCCTCACTCACGACAAAACCGACTGTGATGACTACATGATAAAAGGTGACCGACTCTGGCTCATCAATTCCGATGCCGGCAGGGCAACAATCTATGATAAGGATTTAAAGGAGATAAAAACCTGCAAATATAATCCTGAGGACTATGATGGCAATTGCGATACATCAGATTCTGATGATGGCGATGTGCCGAATCCCAGCAATTATTATGATGTCTCACAGATTGCCACCTCCGCTGACGGAAAATACGCTCTCGTGTCAGGTGTCACACCCGATACCTACAAATATGCAGTCTCTGATATAAGGATTGACGATAACACAGTGCTTTCAACCTACGAAGGACAAAGTTTTTCCATGTCATGTGTCGACTCAAAGGGCTTTGTAATCGAGGCCGATACGGCCAACAATATTTGGAACTATCATTCATCCGATGGAGAAAACAGCTTTTTTTCACTGCCGGATGTGGTGGATGTGACTCTGGCAGAGGATGGTGACATGCTCATACGATGCCAGGATTTATCCTCGGACAACATCATCAGTTACTATAAATATTCACCCGCCACCGGTGTCAGTTCATCCTTTTCATACAACCTGGCGACTCGAAACACAGGCAAAATATCCGACAGCTCATCCGACTCTGCGGCAGCCGATACCAAGACCTACTGTTCTGCCAACTCGGTATATCTGCCTGATGCAAACTGTGTGATGATGCTTTTGTACACAGCGCAGTGCAACCCGGAAATTCTCATCTGGTCACTCGACAAGGGCAAGAATGACAGCAAAGCCGAAATCACGTCATACAATGACTGTGATACACTGCTACAGGCCTTACGCGATGATGGCTCATATGTATCCCCATATTCTGCCATAGACCCCGCTGACAGTACCGATGAAAATCAGGAAGCTATGGAAGAGGCCGGGAAGGATTCCGACTACAATACATACGGCGACGAGGTCACTCTGATACCTGACACCGCGTCATATGACTGGGGTGATTTATCCGACATAAATGCACGTATCACAGCCCTTGAACAGAAATACGGCTTTTCCATATATTTCGGGCCTGAGGTGCCAAAGAGAATTGATTACTACGATATCCATCAATTCAAGAACAAGGATAAGCTGTCGATCGCTCTGGATTCGCTTGAGGAAATACTTGACTGTTTCCCTGATGACTTTTTCACACAGCTGTGTTATGGCGATATAAGAGGCATGCGAATCTATCTGTGCGGTGATATTTCATCAGGCCACTCAGATATGATAAATGAGCCAAGTGGCTTCGTAAATATAATAAACAACCACAATGTGATGGTTCTAAACTGCAACTACAGCTGGGATTTCAGCTACACTGTAGGCCATGAGATTTCCCATCTGATTGACCAGAGGCTTACATTCATACACACCTACGATGAAAAGAGCGAGTTTTCTGAGGGGAAATGGAACAGCTTTAACCCTGACAGCTTCTCTTATGATGATAGCTACGCAAACTACAATCCGGATGATCCATCGAACCACATATCCGGGTATTTCATTGATTCCTACGGCATGACCTTTGCAACAGAGGACCGCTCTGAAATATTCGGAACCGCGATAGATGATTATATTAACGGCATCTATGATGATGCAAGATTCACAGATGATTCGCCGATACGAAACAAGCTGGACTACTACAGCAGATGTATCCGTGATGGCTTTGATACAAAGGACTGGCCTGATACGATGGCATGGGAGTCTGTGCTTACCGCCACCGGGGCACAGGCCGATTAAATGATAATTTCAGAATAACACAAAAACCTCAAGTCATACGACTTGAGGTTTTTTAATGGGCAGAGATGGATTCGAACCATCGAAGCAAGTTGCAGCAGATTTACAGTCTGTCCCCTTTGGCCACTCGGGAATCTGCCCATGTATTCAATTACGATACTTGCATAGTTTATCACAATAGATGTGATTATGCAAGCATATTTTATCGTAACCAAATTATTTTCTTTAATACGTGGATTGCGCGCCTGGGACGATACTTTGGTGGGGGATTGATGCCCTCGCTTTCGCTACGCTACGCTGCTAAGAGTCTGTAGGAATTATGCTTTTAATCTTTCTATGACAGACGAAACCGGCTTTTATGCGCCGTCCATGGCGCATAACGCCTTGCCCAGCCGTCCATGGCCGGGCATTTCTGCTCCTCTAAGCATAATTCTGACAGACTCTAAGCAACTTCTCTATGCGCTCCAGTAAGGGCATCAATCCCCCACCAAAGCACCATCCCGGGCACACAATCCCTTACTTTGTAGCTATAATATAGAAATTAAAAAAGACAGCCTGCGATCGGCTGCCTTTTAGGAGAAGGTATTTTTACTATGGGGTATAGCAAAAACTATATAATGTATTGGGGGGTTTTTACGGTTATTATAATATCACGGTTATAACGATAAGTGTTCACAAATTGCATAAAAATCGTAGTTCGTTTTTATGCAATTTGTATACTACTTTAGTTATATTTAATATTTTTCATATAGTGATTCTGCACAAAAGTATAGTTATTTTTTAAATATTATGTCCAACTGTTGTTTTGCTGTCCTCGTCAAACAGTGCTTCAAACTCATCTCTTGTGATTTTCTCCTTCTCAAGAAGAAGTGCTGCACATCTGTCAAGCACATCGCGGTACTCTGCTATCATGCTCTTTGCCTTGTCGTACGACTCGTCGATGATGCGCTTTACCTCGGCATCGATTGCCGATGCTATGCCCTCGCTGTAGTTCTTTGCATGGGCGAGGTCTCGTCCGATGAAGACCTCCTCCTCATCATCAGCATAGCAGATAAGGCCGATATTGTCTGACATACCGTATTTGGTAACCATCTCGCGCGCAAGCTTTGTAGCCTGCTTGATGTCCTGTGATGCACCTGTTGTGATATCGTCAAACACAAGCTCCTCTGCGACACGACCGCCTAAGTCTACTACGATTTCCTGAAGCATACGTCCCTTTGTGTTGAACATCTCATCCTTCTCAGGCAGAGGCATGGTGTAGCCTGCTGCGCCTGCTCCTGTAGGGATGATCGAAACTGTGTATACAGGTCCCACATCCGGAAGCAGATGGAAAAGGATTGCATGTCCTGCCTCGTGGTAGGCTGTGATGCGCTTTTCCTTGTCAGAGATGATACGGCTCTTCTTCTCAGCTCCGATACCAACCTTGACGAAGGATTTTCTGATATCATCCTGTGTGATATATTCTCTGTTTTCGCCCGCTGCACGGATTGCTGCCTCATTCATCAGATTCTCAAGGTCTGCACCTGTGAAGCCTGCGGTAGTCTGTGCAATCTGCTTTAAGTCTACATCCTCTGCAAGAGGTTTTTTCTTGGCATGGACACCTAAAATTTCTTCTCTGCCGCCCACATCCGGTCTGCCTACTACAACCTTTCTGTCGAAACGTCCCGGACGCATGATAGCAGGGTCAAGTATATCCACACGGTTTGTGGCTGCCATGACGATAATGCCCTCATTGACACCAAAGCCATCCATCTCGACAAGCATCTGGTTCAATGTCTGCTCACGCTCGTCGTGTCCGCCGCCCATTCCTGTGCCACGGCGTCTGGCTACTGCATCAATCTCATCGATAAATACGATACAAGGCGCATTTTTCTTGGCATCCTCAAACAAATCTCTCACTCGTGAGGCTCCGACTCCGACGAACATCTCCACGAAATCAGATCCTGAAATGGTGAAAAACGGTACCCCTGCCTCTCCGGCTACTGCCTTGGCAAGGAGAGTCTTACCTGTTCCCGGAGGTCCTACAAGAAGGACACCCTTTGGGATTCTTGCTCCAAGTCTGGTGTATTTTCCCGGATCACGAAGGAAATCAACTATCTCTGCAATCTCCTCCTTTTCCTCCTTTAGGCCTGCTACATCAGAAAACTTGATATGGTTCTCCTCCTGTGTAGTGAGCTTCGCACGGTTCTTGCCGAAGTTCATCATCTTGCCACCGCCGCCCTGTGCTGCTGCGTTGTTGTTCATCACTGCAAAGAGTATGAACATGGCTCCGAATACCAAAAGATACGGAAGCAGTGTCATAATCCAGCTCTCAGCCGGAACATCCGCAACTGTATAGTCGGTGTACCCTGCTTTTGTCATGGTCTTTTCGATATTGTTTACATCTGATACATAAAGCACCTTTGATGTGCCATCCTTGAACTTCACCTCCAGACTTCCTGTCGGTATCTCCCTGTTTTGCACTACCTTTACGCTCTTCACCTGATTCTTGTCAAGATCCTTCTCGAACTGACTCTGTGTGTAAGAGTTTGATGTAGCCCCGGCGCTCAGCCAGTACCAGATGCAGATTACTGCAAATACAATGATAATGTATACGCCTATTCCGCGCATACCGCTTTTTTGTTTATTCAATTTACTTCTCCTTTTTATTTTATTTCGCCCTCGACGAAGCCGATGTAAGGCAGATTTCTGAACCTCTGATCATAGTCAAGGCCATAGCCTACCACAAACTTATCAGGAATCACAAAGCCCACGTAGTCTACATTTACATCATCAACCACACGGCGCTCAGGCTTGTCCAAAAGTGTACAGATTGTGAGACTCTTCGGGTTTCTTTTGGCAAGGAGCTTTGAAAGCCTGCTAAGAGTATTTCCCGAATCAATGATGTCTTCTATGATGATGACATTCTCTCCCTCGATAGAATGCTCAAGGTCCTTTTTAATCTTGACATCGCCTGATGACTCTGTGCCTGAGCCATAGCTGGATACCGACATGAAATCCATAGTCATAGGCAAATCAATCCTCTTTGCAAGCTCAGTGGTAAAGAATATTGAGCCCTTGAGTATGCAAATGAGATATACTGACTGTCCCCTGTATTTTTCTGTGATTTGCGCTCCAATCTCTGCGATACGCTTATTGAGCTGCTCCTCTGTCAGGTAAACCGAAATATCATATTTTTTTGAAAAATCCATTTTGTTTTCCTCCGTAAAATGTGATCTTAAGTACTTTTCCTGTCTGTGGTGTGACAAGTGCGCTACAGCCGGATCTGTATCCAATAATGGCATGCACCAGTGATTCATGGGCTATGAGCCACAGCCCCGCTCTCTGCTGTGCAGGAATTTTATCACCTGTAAATACCTGCTTCAGCTTCTTATGATGGCCCTCGTCATCCACAATTATATAGTCACCGGCTTTTCTTGTTCTTATTTCAAAGCCTTTCTTCATCTTATCATAATCAAACCATTTCGTATATGGTTTTTTGGGAATTTCGTCCATTTTACCATTAAAATCTTGTATACAAAGTGTGACATACGAGCCATCTGCCGAAAGCTTTATGTTTTTTTGCGCTCCCGTGGCACTCAGTGCCTCAAGCTCTTTTTGCGTAATGTGAATTTCTTCTTTTTCATCGTCACACCTTTCGGCGAAGAGTATCACCTCGCCAAATGATTTTTCCGCAATAATGCCATACGGCAGATTGATTTTTCTGCCCGACTGCTGCCCTGCAAGCTTCACAAGTGCACCGATATGCGTGCTCGTGATGTCCTTGAGCCGCCCTGACGCCAGATGTATACACTCGCGTGCCACTCCGCTTTTTAATGCCGGATGCAGACTCTCAAAACGGCTGATTTCAAGTATCACCCTGCCTTCTTTTTTTGAAACCATGCTGTCACACGCCTCTTTTAGCTGCTGCTCGTAAAAATCATTCATCACCGCAAGCTGTCCTGCGCTCTCATTGATATGCTCTATCGCCCTGTCATTAATCTGCAAAAGCA
>OFMN01001105.1_pt1 | contig 19678 bp, 37 predicted proteins | sample 1541791 | NCBI WGS metagenome assembly OFMN01 (sample SAMN04209248, study PRJEB22552) | human gut metagenome | biome: gut; material: feces | host: Homo sapiens | place: USA: Oklahoma
GAAAACGGAGATTGTCTTCATGCCAAAGAACCCACGCGGCGCTTTAGCCGCGCAGCGGCCCGCGCCGGGGGTGCAGGGGTGTCCCCTGCTGTGTCTTTGGTTCGTTTCTGCACAAGCAGAAATGAACATCCCCATTTTCTCATTCCCCATACATCCATCTAAGGTTCGCCGGCACATTTTCCATGCTCGGCGCGCGCTGCGCCTCCAGCTGACACAGCATGTCAAAAAGCAAAACCGGATTCTGTCTCGCGATCGCGTCAGGCAAAAGCCCGGCCGCCCGGTACATGCGTCCGTACATGTCACGCAGGCGGCTGTTTGATTCCTCCTGGCTGCTGCCTGACGTTACCCGTTTTTTGCCGCTTTGTTCATGACCTCAACATAAATGTTCCAGACCTTGTTGCACAGCCCGGCCATGACGTCCGGCGGCAGGTTTTTCAGCTCTTTCTCGGTCGCCTTGGTGCCGTCAAACAGGTACGGCACCACCTCTCTGCAAAAATTCAGCGGCCCCGATTTTTCGCCGCCGTATCTGGCGTCGTCGATCAGGCACATCGCCTCAAAATCAAACGGCTTGGAGATGACTTCTTCCTCGCCGATCTTTACGGATATCGTCATTTGCATAGGTTATTCCCCGCTTTCTCAGCCGCCCGGCGTCGGTGTCGGCTCCCACGTCATGTCTGAGAACCACTCCGTCTCCAGCGTCTCTTTTGTTACCCCTTCCGGCAGCTGGTTGTCATCAATATATGCATAGGTTCTGCCGTCAGAAAGCCGCTTGACAGCGGTATAGGTCGCTGTAGAGGTCTGCTTTTCACTCGCCCCCTGCGACGGCTTTGTGGTACCGCCGACAGAAGACGCAAATCCATACGTCCCCTTATAGTACCGCACATAGCGATAGCCGCCGCCCGCCTTTGCGATTCTCCACGCCACGCCGAAATACGGCGCGACCTCGTCACCGCTTACCTCCAGCAGGCCGTTGTTTAAGGTCAACCCTCTCCACATCGCGTCCACCTCCGGCGGTATATCCGCGTTGGTGATCTCATGTCCCATACTGTCCGTAAACGAATCGCTGTAATACGCACCGTTATCCGCGTCAAAGACGTCTGTCTGTCCGCTGTCACTCGGCGCGATCTCCACTGTACCGGGCAGGTGTACGGCCTCGCCGTATACCGGCTCCTGTCCCGCCTCATCTGTGGTCAGCGGGAAAAACGTATACCTGTCTACACCGATGGTTGGCATCGGTTTCCCTTTCAATGTACTTGGCATAAATACTCATCCTTTCTCTTGTCTTTAATAATAAATTTCCTTTGCAAATCGCATGGTTCGGTGAAAAAGCTGGTCGTCCGTCTGCTTTGGCAGATCGGCCGCATATTCCCGTATCCAGCCGTCCCTCTGCATGATCGCGTCCACATCGATCCCGATCTTCCCGGTCTCTATGGCCCTGTCTGCCCAGATGTCCACCTGTACCCTTGCCACCTGTGCCCATTCGCTGTCATCCGCACGGAATCCCGCCGTGTCTGACAGGTTATAAAAGCTGATGGCCGGCACATCGGTGAACTGCTCCGGATAGCTGAAGTACACCGGTACGCCCGCCTGTGTCAGCAACGGCTCGACCAGTCCGTTTACATCAATCATCCAATCGCCTCCAGCAGTCCGGCTTTGATCGTCTCGATTACGGCGTCCTTCTGCGAAAACAGCGCCGGAACCAGAAACGGCTGCGGCGCCTGTCCAGTTGTGTAGACAAAGCCGCCCGTTTTCTTGTTATAATAGACCCAGCCTTTCTTTGTGGTGTGGGCGACAGACGGATCCCCTTTTGCGCCGGTGCCGAACTCGACATAGATGCCATAGTGCGCCGTGGGGCCAATGGTGACATACCCGTCCCCGGCTTCGACAACAATGCTGCTGCGCAGCCGTCCGGTGTCAACGGGGCAGTCAGCCGCCGCCTGTGCGCGGACGATCTCACCGCCGCGCAGCAGAGCCTTATTCAGTGCGCTGCCAGAAGCCGCGCCCAGCGTGTCCAGCTTGGCCAGGAGGCCGTCAAGCCCATCGATTGTATAAGAAATTGCCATGCCTACACCCTCCTCTTTTTCAGCAGCGCCATCGCGCCAAGCTCCCACGGCTCCACATATACAATATCGTACCGCTCGCCGCCCACCGACGCGATGTTCCCCTGCTGCAGTGCGTCGCTGTTTTCACAGAACATCCGCTTTTCCACCTGTTCCGAAAGCCCGTACTCCCGCTCCGCAAGGCCGCCGCTGTAGGGCTGCACATCCGCTGTCAGCGTACACAGCTTGGTGTACACGCCGTCCGGATTGCTGTATCCGCCCCCGCCTGTCACCCTGCCGATTTCCACGCTGGTTGTGTAAAACATCTCAAAGGGGTTATTCTTCAAAGTCACTCGGAACCATCCCCTTCCTGCACCGAAACGGATCCAGCCGCGCCTTAAAGTCGTTCAGCCAGTCATCCCGCCGCACCGTGCCGCTGGCAAAGCTGAACGACCGGTCGCCCTCTGACATGCTCTGGATGTCCACGCTGCCGTCAAAGCCTGATACATGATAATACCGCACGGTCATGATCGGTATCAGGGTTTCCAGCTCCGGCGGGATATCCTGCCGCCTGCAGTACCCTAAAACCCGGTTGATGCAGTCGTCAATCAGATACAGCAGCAGCTCATCCGGCGGCGGGTCGTCTGCCTGCAGAAGCAGCTTTACTTTCTCCAGATAATCATTGGTATTCATAAGCCGCCGTTACGCCTTGCTGGTAACCGTCGTGCTTCCGGCTTTCCTTGCTTTCAATTCCGCCGTGGCCTCCGCAACCGTAATTTTATGGCCTGTTGTCGCGGTAATCTCCGCACCGTCGGCGATCTCTGTCCAGCCTGATAAATCAGCATCATAGGTCACGGACGGCGCTGTAGACGCCGCTGTTTTGTATACCAGCTTATTTCCGCCTGCCGGCTTTGGTATCACGCTGATAACAGATTTCCCGCTTTCTGTCCCTGCTGTTGAACTGACGGTCAAGGTTCCCAGTGTCGGCTCGGTTCTGTGTACATAGATCGCCGCCTTCTTGTTGTTTAAGACAAAGGCGTCATAGCGCACGCGCCCTTCTACCAGCCAGCCGTTGATCCCCGGCGGGTTGTCATGGATTTTATAATCCGTCAGCTTCACCGGTGCGCAGGTGGCAATCGGGTTGGTGATGACAAAGGCCGTATTCTCCGGCAGGTACGAAGACGGCACCACGATGATCGGCACGCCGTCCACCATGCCGACCTGCCCGTTAAAGGCTACCTGCTGCCCCGTCTCGCTCTGTTTGATAAACATATTGTCCTGCTTGATCATCGAAAAATAGTTTGCCGTCACATAGGCAATCCGCCCGTTCATGGGGGCCTTGCCATCCGTCAGCGCCTCTGTCCCTGCCAGAAATGCGGTATAGGCATTGTCCGCCGTGATAGCCGTCTCAGCGCTGGCTGTCCCCGCGCCTGCGCAGATTTTGGACAGGCGGTAAATATCCAGCTCCGGGATAATCACCTCGTCAATCTGCCGCTGCAGCGCCTTGCCTGCATCCATCGTCATCATGGTGTCGTCATAGCTGGCGCGGTCAATGGTAAAGGTAAAGCTTCTGTCCTGTGACAGCGTCATTTCCTGCACCGAATTTTCCAGTTCTGACGGCGAGCCGTACCGGCTGCTGCCCGTCCGGGTATAAGTGTTCATGGCGACTGTCGGGATGGAAAACACCTTGACGGTCTGCACCCCTACAAACTCATAGTCATTGTTGATTGCCGGCGCTGTCAGCGCGCCCAGCTTAAACCGCTCGTCGATCTTGGTCGAGTATTTCTCTGCATAATTTACTGCCATATAAAATCATCCTTTCTTTAACTGCCAAATCCCTGTAAAAACGGGTCTGTCTCTGGCTGCTGCATCGCGCCCACCTGCGGGGCGCTGCCCTTCATCTGTATGACAACGGCCTCCTGTACGGCCGCGTTAAAGGCCTGCTCAAAGGCGTCTATGTTATTCTTGGTCGCCTCTGCGTCCTTCCCTGCCAGCAGCTCTGCAAAATCCAGCGGCAGCCTGCGGTCTGCAAGCTGCTTCTGCGCGTCAAAAACGCTTCTCTCGCGCTCGAACTCCGCTTTCTGTGTATCAAAGCTCTCCTTTTGCCGGCGCGCCATTTCCTCGGCCTTTTCTTTCTCTGACATCTGGGCCAGCTTCGCCGCGTCATCCCGCTCCTGCTGGATGCGTTCGCTGACGTCCGCTTCCCATTTGCCCCGCGCCGTCTCCAGTGCCTGCTGGATCCGACGGTCAACATCCGCCTGTGTAAAGGTCTCCTGCGCCGTCTGTCCGCCGCCGCTTTCCTGTCCGTTGCCCTGTGTCTGTACCTGTGCCTGTGTCTCGGTTCCTTCCTGCCCCGCCCGGTTGCTGTTCTCCGTTGCATTCGCCCCGCCTACTGCGCCCCCGGCCGTTGCAGTCATCTCTTCTGCCATCTTTTTTTACCTCCTGTTTATTTTCATAAAAAAACGCCGTGCAGGATGCACAGCGCCTTATTTTTTTGACTGTTTTAATAAAAAAACCGCCTGCCAAAATGCAAACGGTTCAGTAAATTTCCGCGATCGCCTTTAAAGCCTCTACGCCGAATAGCTTCAGCGCCTGCAGGCCGTATACGCCGCATTTCTTTATCACATAGTTCAGCTTATCCGCCGCAGTCAGTTCCTTGCGGATGCCAAACGTCTGTTCTATGTATGCAATACCGTCCCGTGTCAGCTTCATCTTCGTTGTATCTACATGGTAAAAGGCGTCATTGTCCGCCGCAAAAACAGAAAGTCCATGAATCATTCCTTCGTTTTCCAGCTTTTGCAGCGCGGCATGAAACACATCTATATCCATGTTCAGGGCCGTATTGGTGATGTTCCCCATCTTCGGCAAGTCCTTCTGATACTCGATATACACGGCCAGCAGCACCTGTGATTTTGTATCCATTTTCATTTGATCATCTCCAAAGGTTATAGGCCGTCTACTTCTTCGATTTCGTCTACAATTTCTGTCAGGCTCTTTCCGTCAAACAGCTTGACACTCATCACTTCGTCTATGCTGGTCGCGGTGTAGATGATATCTTCTCCGTACCACATGTCAAAATGCGTTTTGGATAGTGGGTCAACACCGCTATGCAACCCCTTATAGTCAAACTCTAAAGCAGTGCATATCTCGTTTATCCTGTCTTTTATTCTTTTCGCAGTGATTATTTCCTCAGTCATAAGATATCAGCGTTCTCCTTTCTCTCAACGTCTGAAAGCTCGCGTGTGTATCTTTTAAACTCTTTTTCGTTTTTCCAAGCATAATCATGCGCGTGCTCTCCGTTCTTTCCGTATGGATGCTTTTTTGGCGCGCCGTGGTTGTGATTTGTAATCTGTTTTGTTTGATACCCGTCAGTTCCGTAATAGTTCCTGTCTATTCCGCCTTTTTTCCCGACCTTTTGCGTTAAGGAATTTGGTATGCCGTGCGTCTCGATATGGCGCACGACAATAATTTGCCGTGGCTTTCCTGTATCTAGATTCAGCCCTCCAAGAATATATCCATCTGCCGTTTTATAAATTCCCTTATAATTATTCCATATATCAAACTCAGTATACTTCATTTCCTGCCATTTGTCAAACGTCTCCGGCACGTTTTCTTTGCCCAGGCGCTCGATGTACCGCTCATACTGCTTTTTATCCGCCGCGCGGTTCCTCCACTGCTTGACATGTACTTCAAAGGCCTGCTTCTGCTCCGGCGTCATGTTCGCTGTCCACTGCGAAAAGGTGACATCCCCGTCCACCTTGTATTTGTGCTCCCCGTCGTTTGCCCAGCGCGACAGGTATGCCGTCGGTATCGTCGTTGTGCATCGGCAGTTCGGGTGCATGGTCGGATAGTTCACACCGCCCCTTGCCTCCGAACGGTAAAACACCTTGCCGTCCAGCGGCTGGCAGACCTCGCACGTGCGGTAATCCAGCGTCGCCAGAAACTTATACTGCTCAATCCCCGCGCTGTCGTATGCGTCCAGCTGTGCCTGGTTGCAGATATGGTTTGTCTCGGTCCGCACCAGCCTGGTTGCCGCGTATTTCCCCTTTTTGGACAGGTCTGCGATCTGATCCGCCATCTGATAGACGTCCGCGCCGGTTGTCATGCCGCGCTGTATGACCTCCCCGGCCTGCCTTGCCAGTGTATCGGTGTTCGTCCACACGCTGTCCGCAAAGGTGCGCCCCTCCCAAGGCCGCGTGACCGCCTCCTGTATCTGCCGGTCAGACACTACGGCAAAGTCTATCCCTGTGTTGACGCCCTTGCCGATGTCATAGACGGTCTGATAATAGGTGTCCGCATACGTCCCGCGCAGATGCTTCTCCAGCTTTCTGCGTTCCTCTGCGGCCGCTTTTTTGACTGCGGTATAGGCCTTTTCCTGCACCGCCTCCCACCGCTTCATACGCGCGCCGTAGGCCTGTGCGTTGATTCTGCGTATCAGGTCGTCCCTCTCCTGCTCACTGTCTGCCTGCGCATACAGCTTCCGCAGCTCGCGGACGGATCTGTCCTGCTCTGCTTTACTAATATACGCCTCTGCCTCCTGTCTGTCAAGCCCGCTCAGCCTACCGAAGGCCGAAAGCACCTTTTCGATTTCTCCGGCAATCTCCTCTTCTGCCTCATCATACAGCCGCATAATCTGCTGTATGATCTTATCCGCGTTTTTCTGGGCGTACTGCTCACGCAGAAGGGCAACCTGTTCCCAATACTCCTGCGTCCTCATTCGTCTTCAAAGGCCTTTTTATAGCCTCTGCCAGACAGCAGTCGTTCGGTCTCCCGCTCCGCCTTCCGCTCTGCCTCTGCCTCCTGTTCCTTCAGCCGCATCAGCTCGCCCGCCTCATCCGTCACAAATGACAGCTCCGCGCGCAGCGTGGGGTCGCTGACAATGCCGCGCAGCTTGCTGATCATTTCCGCCTTCTTCTCGTCGTCCTGCGGCAGGTTCCGGCTGGAGATGATCTCGATATCGTGGATGTCGATCTGCCGGATGCGGTTCTGCTTGGACAGAAAGTTGATATACAGCTGCGCGCGCTTCCTCAGCCCGTCAAAGAAAAACACCTCTTTGTTGGTGATCAGGTTTTCAAAGGCAATCAGCTTGTACTCCAGGGCGACGCCCGACAGGTTGCCGCCGAATTTTTCATCCGACAGATCCGGCACCATCGAAAATTTATGGATGTCGTCGTTCAGTGACTTTTTCAATACCTCTGTGTCCGCCTCGTTCAGCAGCTTAGATAAATATTTCGCCTCTGCGTGTTCATCCATGCCCATCAGTATTTTTTCAATCTTCAGCTTCCGCGCCTGGTCTGAATCCACCTCAATACTCCGCAGAAACAAAAAGGCGTCCACAAACTGCTCTTTGTCGTTGACACGGTCAGACTGCAGCTTGTTATAGGCGTCTACGTTATGGATGATCTGTTCAAAATCCCCCTGGCGCTCATCGTTGTTAAAGTATTCAACCAGCGGCACAGCGTCAAAATAATGCGCCTCTCTGCCCGTCTCCTTCAGGTCTAAATAGCTGGAGCCGACAGAGGCATAGTGTATGATCTCCCTGTCGGTATATACGTCAGCCAGATACCCGGTCACCGTACCGTTTAAATCCCGCTTTGCCATATAGTACAGGCCGAATATCGGCTTGTGCTCTGCCGTGTCATCATACACCACAAAGGTGTTAAACGGCGGCAGCGCCACGCTCACCGGGTCAGACTGCGCATTGGCATAGACCAGCTCGTACGCGCTGCCGAAGATCCCCGCCGCCTTAAACAGCTTGATGTCGATGTTATTGATCCCCTGTTTGTTATAGCACTCTGTCAGCGCGTCAATACTGATCCCGTTTGCCGCCTTATACGCCAGCGGCGCCCCAAAGAAAAAGCCTGCGCACATGTCCACGATATACTTGCAGTAGTTATTGACCGTCTTGTTGTTCGGCGTCCCCGGCCGCGTCTGCCTGTCTAAGATCGCGCTGTGCCTGCCGATATAATAGTCATACAGCATTTTTTTGTGCGCGTTCTCCCCGCTGTGCCGGTTCAGCAGCGTCACGATATCCGCCGCGCTGATCTCCTGCGCAAATATCTCTCTGTCTACAATCACTTTGTATCACCTCTCTACAGGCCCAGCTCCGTCCGGCTGATGACAATGCCGCGCCTGCTGCCCATGTCATCCTCCAGCGCATACCGCGCCGCGTCAATCGTATGGTTATCCTTGTCCGGATAGGCGGCCTTAAATTCGCCCCTGCTGTCCCGTTCCAGCTCATAGTTATAGAATTCATCCGCCGTATGCGGACACCGCACAGGGTCTATTACAATCGCCTCCAGCGACTGCAGGAACTTGATGCCGTACTCCACGCTGTCCGGCCCCTTTTTCGCGCCGCGTACGCGCAGGCCGTACCCCTGCAGCTCCCGTATACTCTTCGGCTCTGCGCTGTCGCATATGATATAGCTGTCATAGGCGTCTTTTTTCAGTATCCGCTCCGCCGCCGCTTTGTTCGACAGGCCGGCCTGGTATATCTCATCAAAGATATACAGCCGCTTCCGCGTCCTGTCATAGTGGCACACCAGATATACAAACGGATCTACCGCATATCCAAAGTCGATACCGCGCCTGATCTGGTCAAATACTGCGATCTCTTCGCCGTCTATCTTCCTGATCTCCAGATTGGTAAACACCTCGCCGCCGGTTCCGGTTACCTCGCCCATATATTCATGCCGGTAGTTTTCCGGCTTTGTCTTTTTCAAATGCTCGGCCTCTAAAATAAACTGTTCGCCAAGCCATTCCCGCGGTACAGACAGATAGGTGCTGTGATGGATCAGGCGGTCTTCCCGTTCCGTCAGCACTTCTTCATTGACCCAGTTCCGCTGGCTCTGCGGCGGATTGTAAGAATAGAATACACAAAAGGCGCTGCCGCCGCGCAGCAGCGACTGATTGATCGTCCGTATCTCTTCCATCCCGCCGAACTCGTCCACCTCTTCATACCAGATATACCGGATGTACCCCTTATGTACCTTGGTGGATTTCAGCTTTTTCGGCTTGTCCGCCCCGCGGAACAGGATGCGCTGCCCCGTCGGCAGATAGACCAGCTCCAGCGGCGACAGCTTGTATTGCCACAGATGGGATACCCCCAGCTTTTCAACCGCCCATACCAGCTGTTCATATACACTGTCCTTCAGATACAGCCCCACCTTGCGGATGGCAACCGCATTGGCGTCCGAATGCCGCATCATGCCAAGCACAATCTCCACACTCACAAACGACGATTTCGTGCTGCCTCTGCCGCCCTTCAGCCAATAGTGGGTATGCCGCCCCTGCTTGACATCCCTGTGCAGGTCGTAAAATGACGGCGCAATAAGGTCAGTCAGCCTGCCCATCCGCACCGCCCTCCGGTATATCGTCTATGATCTGTACCTGTGCAATCCCTTCCACCTGCGTCCGGTCTGTAAAGAGGGCATAATACTTGCCCAAAAGCTCCGCCGCTTTCAGCCGCTCTTTTTCATCCGGCGTTTTGCTGATTTCCTGTACACCGATCGGCGTGCCGACCACAACACTGGATTTGCTCTTCCCGCGCAGTACAGAGGTCAGATACGCAATGACTTCCTGCGCGTCCGCCATGCTGCTGTTGTGCAGCTGTTTCAATTGCTCCTCTATATATTCTTGAATTTCAAGTTTTTTCAAGTTTTGTTCTCCGATCTGCCCGGCTGTTTTTTCGCTGTAACCCGCTCTGATTGCGGCCTGTGTCGCATTCAGATCAATCAGGTATTCATCTGCAAACCGTTTCTGTTTTTCTGTCACCGCAACCACCTCCATACATCACTGCCGCCCGCCCCTCGGTCTGTCCGTGATGTCCTTGTCCCACATGCCCATTGATTTCTATACAAAAAGCCGCCCATATGGACGGCTCACAAAGGGAGAAAAATGAAAAAATATTGCGTGCGCCTTTTGCACGTGTACACTATATCACTTAATCTATGTGACATTCAATGACATCTTTAACCTTTAGTAGCGCTTTTCCGTGCAGACGAATTACCTGCCTGTACCCATAATTCATTGTAACCGCCACCTGCTCCCACGTCTTATGGTTCAGATAATATTCAATCAAAAGTGTCTGCAATCTCTTTTCCGGCACCTTATGTATGGCTTCCGTAATCTCGCGTTTGAGGTCGACCAGCCGGTCAACATAGCGGTCAATCTCTTCCGACAGCGCGGCATACTTCAAAAATGCCGCTTCGCTGGTATTCCCGGGTGAGGTCTGCACCTTATCCGGCGTAATATTCCCTGTCACCCTGCACGCAAGCGCAAGCCACCTGTCCCGCTCCTCCAGCTTGGCATTGATCAGATCGTCCAAATCCCGCGCCTGCATCAGCCATTCTTTTGTCGTCATCCTCTGTCCCCCTTGCCCGCTGTTTACCTCCCCGGCCGCTTGCGCGTGGCCGTGCCCTCTGCCGGATATTGCCTGCGCCGCTTTTCAAATTCCTCTGCCGTCATGTAAAAACTGCATGTCCTGCCGTCCGCACACTCTAACCGCTTCAGCGCGTTGCACCGCTCCCCTCTGTACGCAAAACAGTCCGTCCGTGCTTTAATCGCTGTCTCTCTGTTCTTCACTGCCATCTGTATTCCCCTCACGCTTTATACTCCGTCCGTCTTTATTCCACCTGCAGCCTATACAGGCGATATCCCCTTGTGCATAAGCCTTTCCTGCCGCCGGGCACGGATTTTCCCCTCGGTTGCACACAAAAAAGCCCTCCTTCCTCCGGTATACCTATGACCTTCAATGTCAAACTCGGTTCCACGCCCAGCATGCGGGCAACCTCTTCCATGTAATTTTTACTCATTTTGATTCCTCCTCCAGACACGCATCACACACATCCACCCACTCGCCGTCTGTCTTGCGGCTTTTCCAGCCATTTTCTTTTTTCGCCTCGACCGCATCGTAAAAATCAAAAAATGTTTCCGGATACTCATCGCCGCATACGTCGCATGTTAATGTATACATACCTTCAAATTTACTAATCATTTTTCTTCCTCCAAAATCGCCGTAATAATTCCATAATTTTCGCCGTTCTCTAACTCTTCATAGCTTTTCTTTTTAATCACAATCCAACAATCGTCAATTTTGCCGTCAGCAGAACAATTACCTGCTATTCCCATCACAAAACCTTTGTCATCGTTCCCGGCAACATAACTATTACCATATGTTCCCTTGCCTTTTGAGATCACCTCCACCACATCGCCGACAAATAACGGCTGTCCGGCTATATCTTTCGTTTTGGTTGGAGTCCCAATTTTTCCATAGGATACCCCTATAACCTCGCTTTTCAGATACGGCACAAATTCATCTTTCTTTTCCATCAGCCGTTCAAACGCCAGTTTTGCGCCTGTCTCAAACTCAAACGTGTCTTCAGGGCTGCATTTTGCCTCGGCTGTGCGGATGACCTCGTTATTTTCATACAGTCGCGCAAGGGTTTTATTTCCATCCGTAGTAATGACAATTTTGTTATAGTCATAAAGTTCAAAATATTTTGAGTTCACCGGATGGTATGATCCTTCGGCACTCGGAGCGATTTTGTGTTCTAAAACTTTGACTATGATATCGTCATCATCCTCGTAACTTCCAACCGCAATCACTTCTCCTTTGGTCATATTCTCATTTGTAATGCCATATGGACTATTTTTCATCCCTCTTACAATATCGCCTACTTTAAATTTCATCACATTTTCCTCCTTTGTATCGTAAAACTTATATTTCCTCATAATGCGGTTACGCCGGACGCGACCGCCCAAATGACAAATCCGAACGCAGAGACGGCCCCAGCGGTGAAGATGCAGAGTATCTCTACACCCTTTACATTAACCATAGATTTTAAAATGTTCGGAATCTACAAGAAAATCCCACCCTACAGCACTCGGGTTCGTTTCGTGTTCTAACACTGTTATGACCGCGTCATATCCGCCTCCAAAATCGCCTGTTCTCGTTACAACCCCTTTGGTCATCTGTTCGTTTGTAACCCTGTACGGGCTTCCGCTTATACCTCTTACGATGTCGCCTACTTTAAATTTCATTTCTTCCTCACCTTCTCCCCATCCGCATATACGCTAAAATCTTGTCTATCGCCTCACCTGCGCTGTAGCATACCACCGTATAATACCCCTGTGCGTTTAAACGTTCCAGCCAGATTTTTTGCGTCTCACGCGGTTTGTTACGCCCGTACTTCATCTCGATATACATCCCATGATAGCCGCCGCGCGGGACAGGGATACAGATATCCGGCACACCGGCCTTGACGCCCTGCCGCTTCAGCCGCGCCGCCTCTGCCTTGTTCCGGCTCCCGCCGTTCGGGATATGGTGTGCCAGCGAAAGCTCCGGGTACTGAAGCTTCAGATATTCCAAGCTGTCAAACAGCGCCGCCTGTTCCTGGGCTTCGCTCATGGGTCACCCTCCGTCTTCCAGCGTCAGATCCATCAGCTTCTCTTCCAGCATGGCATAGTCGGTTTTGCTCGTGTCCTCATAGTTGTTAAACCTGGACTTTTTAACAGCCATAACACTGCCGATCTTTCGCTTCTGCTCCTCAAACCGTTCCTGGTCCGTCCGAAAGCCGTCAAACGTATTAATTCCCCGCTGCAGTTTTTCCTTGATGGTCTTGTTGATATAGAGCCAGTTACGCGCCCCATAGGCAGCGCTCAATTCGATAGCTGCGCGTATCATCTCCGGTTCCGCACCCTCGCGCAGGAAATTCGCAATACCCTCCTCCGCCGACTTTGGCACCTTCTCCCCCTTGATGCAAATCAGGGTTTGATATACATCCAACAACTCTTTAATCTCTTTCTCTCTCTTGTCGTCATCATCGTCATCGTCCGCAGATACCGTATCTGTTTTTTCGCCGTTTGCCTTTTCTGACTCTGATGACATTTCTGACACTGATATAGATTCTGATACTGTCTCTGATACTGATTCTGATACTGATTCTGATACTGATTCTGATTCTGATTCTGATACTGATACTGGTGATACAGTATCCCTAGGGTATGCATAGGGTATATTTTCGTTGTTTTCGTCAGCAGATACCGTATCTATACCGTATGCATAGGGTATATTTAAAGTGTCTACATCCGCAAGATACCCTATCAATACCCTATCTTTTACTTTTTCAAGGCTGTCCTCAATCGCCTTTTTCAGTTTGGGACTTTTGGACGAGTTGTACCGCAGCCAGTTCACGATACAAATTTCGTTGGTTGTCTCCGACCTCTTGATCTTCCCATACGCTTCAAATTTATCTAAAAGGTTCTCTACTTCCTCGACAGACATGCCCGTCTCAAATGCGACCAGGCGCGGGGACATCTCATAGATACCGGACAGAGATGTCTTGCTGCCGGTGATAAGGTAGAGATAAAAATACTTTTCCTGCGGATCGAGTGATAATACAAAATCATCCTGCCAAAAAGATGTATGTACGTTTCTGTATACTGCCATATGTCTGTTCCTCCCTGTCAGGCCATAACCATTACTTTTTTTCCTGTTGCTTTCTTAATCCTGTGCCGGAACACCTTTGCATTGCCGTTGACTTCCGACAGATGGATCAGATAGATTTCTTCCACTTTTTCAAGATTGTTGGCTTTTAAAAATGCCAGCAGATTGTCAATGCTCATGTGACTGACCTGAATTCTGTCTTTCAGCCAGCCCGGCATTACACCCAGCTCACAGTTCCGGCGCAGCAGCTCTATGCTGTAATTGCATTCCGCCATAATATGCGTCAGGCCGTCAAACTGGTATTTCACCATATATGTGTCGCTGAAGTACAAAAGCCGCTCGCCGGTCTTTCTGCTGCAGAGCAAATATCCGTAGTTGATACAGTCGTGCTGCAGGTCAAACGGCACAATAAAAAAACTGCCGACCGCAAACCCTTTAAACGGCTTCACTTTATGACACTGCGGCCCTTCTACATTTTTGGACACAAATACATCAGCAGGGGCATAGACTTCTGCCCCCGCATTGATACAAAACTCAATTGATTTACAGTGGTCGCCGTGCTTATGGCTGACCAGGACGCCGGATAACGTCTCCATCGAAAACTCCGTGTTACGCTCCAGTCTGCGCCTGGAGACGCCGCACTCTATCAAAAGCCTTGTTTCTCCGTCGCTGATGTAGTACGCGTTTCCCTTACTGCCGCTTGAAAGTGCTTTAATTATCATCTTCATCCTCTAAAATCCCGCTGAGATCGCCGCTTACCTCTCCTGTCTCTGGGTCAACCGTTACCTGTGTGCCGTTTGCCTTTGACAGTTCCGCGTTTTGCGATTTACTGATCCGATCCTGCACCCATTCCGGCAGTTTTGCCAGTTCTTCATCCGTGCTTTCGTCCATGTCATACAGCACAGTCGGGTTTTCCGGTTCGCCTACCTTCAGCCCTTTCGGCAGCTGCATAATGCCGGCCACCTTTGCATATGTCTTTCCTTCACCGCTTGTATCATGAATGACGTTCAGCAGGCACGGCTTTCCGATCAATTCGCCTACATAAAACGACCCATCCTGTTCCTCCTGTGTGAACTCACGTCCCAGCCAGGGGCGGATGTCCTTATACATATTGCTCTTGGTCGCAAAGCTAGCCGTATACTGCTTGCTGATGGCGCGCCGCTTTTTCTCACCGTCTATCTCAATCCGCTGTTCATCGTCTACGATTTCCCAGATAAACAGGATTTTGTGCTCCAGTTTCTTAAACTTATCATTGTACTGCATTCCTAAATCTGCAATCGTATAACAGATTGCCGTATATGTGCCCTCCGGCACCGGCGGGAACTCCACCTCTTGCTTTACTTTTACTCTTAAAGACATCTCTTTTCCCCCTTCTATATGCCCATGTCCATCTGCGCCTTGGGCAGCTCTATCAGCTTATATACGTTGTCGGCTTCATCAAATTTCAGCTCACGATCCGCCTTGCCGATATATCCCGAAAGCCTGTTTTTCTCTTTGATTTCCGTATTCACTTCATAGTCGAATGCTATGTATGGATATGCGTCCCCTAATTCGTCTACCCCTTCTCTGATTTCAACCTTCAGCTTCAGTCCGATTGTCCCCTCTGAATTGCCGGTCTCCGTCATTTTGGATATCAGCTGTTCCAGTTGAAAATCAAATTTATTCCGAACATCTAAAAAGAGGCCGTCACCAATACTCAAAACCTGCTCATTCTTTTCTGTCATCATGCAGACTCCTCCTTGTATCCATAGAATTCCATAAAACAATCGTCACAGCAGAACTTATTGCCGTCTCTGTCAGTGATATAGATATATTCATCTGTTATATCCTCGCCGCAGTGTTCGCACGTGCCGATCTTTACCGGCTCCGGTTCATACAAAGACAACTCTCCAAGCCGCTCCATCTGTAAAATATCCGGGTGTGTCATGTTTTGCACTTGACATTCCTCCTTTTTTGCCTTATACTAAAGGCGTAGTTATCGGTTAATTACACTTCTGTCCGTGTCCTGTCCCCACAGGCGCGGACATTTTTTTGCTCCTTTTCGCCCAGCATATCCCGCGCCATATCAAACGCCGATAGCAGAACCACCGCGCCAAACAGGATATACAGTACCGCTCCAAGTTCCATTGCTCTGCACAGTGCCAGCCCCCACAGGCCGCACCCCGTCAGGATTGCATTTTTCATAAGCTTGTCCTCCTTCCTATGCTCCCTTGGCCGTCTCTTTGTTGGAATATCCCAGCTTTTTCAGCTTCTGCTGCCGTCTCTCCAGATCGGCGATATCCATCCCCCAGGCCTCATATGCGGTTGCCGTGTTGACCGTATACGGGCGGAACGACTTTTGATCCCGCTCTGTCATCAGCTTCAGCGCAATTTTTTTCATCTTTCTGATCGTCGTGTCAGAAATCTCAACGAATAACTCCTTGATTTCCTGATTCCCAATCTCCGGGTTCTCATAGTAAATCCGAATGGCTGTATCTATGTTCGGGTTTTTCACGTTTACCATATCAATATACCTCCTGTTATTTCTTTCTATTTCCAATACTCATGCCGCAGCCCTTTGATATACCACGTCACATATGCCTCTGCTTCCGCCATCCGCTCCGGCGTAATATCCGGCAGCCGCTTCAGCTTCAGCTCATGCTTCAAGGCCATGCTTGTACGCCGTGCCAGCTTGCTCCTGCGGACTTCCGTAAACGACGGAAAGGTGTTGTCAATCTGTCTGCGGATGCAGTAGGCAATATGTCTCGCCTCTGTCTTGCCCATCTGATCACCTCCTTATGTATCCGCGGCGCCCGTCAGCTCCGCTTCTTCTACATCAAGGGCGGCGGCAATCAGGACGCGCACCTCCGGCCTCGGCACCTTCCGTCCGGTCTCAATCTGTGCGACATACGAACGGTCGATATACGACATGTCTGCAAGCTCCTGCTGGGTCAGTCCCCGCTCCAGCCGCAGCTCCCTTAACCTATCCCCTATTCTCACCGCTTCCACCCCCTTAAAATCACCGCGATAATCGCAAGGTCAGCAATGATTGTAATTACGTTCAGGCATAATAAAACCGTGTCTAACATGTCAGTTTCCCCCTTTCCTGTATAAGTTACGCATGTCTTACATGTCCGTATCTACACCTGCCAGTGTTTCTACATCTGTCCCCAGCGCATGCGCCAGTGCCAGCGCCAGCTGCAGCGACGGCAGGCGGATCTCCTGTTCAATCGCGCCGATCATCGCCTGGGACACATATACCCTGCTTGATAAATCCTTCTGCGTCAGTCCCGCTTTTTCTCTGTACTGCTTCAGGTTCTCTCCAAAATGCATACTTCCACCTCCTTTTTGTTTCCTTGTATTCTATATTCCGCTATGCTATACTCACCTCAGAAGGGAGGTGAATATATGGATATACAGTTAACAAAAGAATCTGATTTTTTACTTTGCTCACTGTATAAAAAATATCTTCAAAATCGTTCTAATGGAATGGGTAAATCCATCGCCAAAAATATGGGCAGTTCTGAAGATATACAAAAAGACGTGTTTCCAAACTGGTCTTTAGAAGATGTTGACGAAACCTGCAGAGAGCTTTCTCGTACAGAAATGTTAGACTGCCTTTATGCAGATGACAGCATATACTTATCATCTCTTACGGATAACGCCATTATCTATATGGAAAAACGGTTTGAAAACAATGTAAACAAAGTAGTTGATTTTATTTCCAAATTAAAATCATTGATACCGTTTATCTAATCAGCAATATCCCAGTCATCTGCTACCAAATCCTCCGCCTTTGGCTGCCACCCATTGCGCGGAGGTTTTCCGCTTTTTACAGAAACAACAATACAATTCTGACCAGTATTCGTTGGCTTAATTTTTACCATATCACCCCAAAAACTTTTCCTTCTTACAATATACTTTTTTTCTGCTATCGCTCGTTCTGCAGCTTGGTTAAGGAACACCACCTTCCACCTCCTTTTTGTGAAACAACCGTGTTGTTGACTGAGTTTGTACCCTGTGATATACGGATGTAATCCGGTGCTGATTTGCAAAGACAACGGTCAACAAACACGACGTACAGCGGGGGTGCTCTGGGACATTCTATATGGATGTTCCGCGCAGTAGAGTAAACCCGCTGGGCGTAAAACAGGGTACAAACTCAGTCAACAACACAAGTGTATTTTATCTTGACAATGGGGCAAAAATAAGCTATCCTTTAGGTAAGGGGGCTGCCCCCCTTACCCTATCCTGTTAGCTCTCTGATTGTTTCAATCAGTGCTTTCAACAGGTTGATTAGTGCGGTGACTAAGATGATCCATTTGAGCGTGGTATCTTGGTTGCCGCTCTTTTTTTGTCTGCCCATTGCGTTTTTTTCTCCTTTCTGCTATAATCAGGTTGTTTAACAACTCTGTAAGTATAGTATAATACATGTATACATGAATTTCAATTGACATTCTCCACAAACATGTACACATGTATTTGGATATTTTGTACATGTATACATGAAGGAGGAATTAATATGGCTACTAAAGCACACCTCGAAGGTAATAAACGTTATCTCACCGAAAAGGTAGAAACCATTGCAGTCCGCGTCCCCAAGGGCGAAAAAGCGGTTATAAAAGCCCATGCTGCCCAAAAGGGTAAATCCCTTAACGCTTACGTCGTTGACCTCATACACGCCGATATGGACAAATAGGGGATGATACAATGCCGGCACAAGACAGTTCTTTTAATCTTACAGACGAACAGTATAAAATGCTGAAATATCTTTTTTATGCAAATGCTTCGGTTTCATTGCTAAAACTGCAAGAAAAATTCAAAGACAAAAGTTTTCATCGCTCTTTTGAATTTCTTTGCCGGCATGAAATCATCCGTACAGACGGCGCTGCATCTTGCGAAATCACTACTCTGGGCGAAAACGTTTACCTTTTGGCCTTAAAAGAGAAACGTATTCTTTGGCTTAAAAACGCATGGATTCCCTTTACAGTATCGTTGGCAACAACTTTATTAACAAATTACCTACTACCGAGGTTACCACAGATACTAGAATGGTTTGTCCATACTCTGCCATAAATGCTTTCACCACCTTCCACCTCCTTTATATGAATCTATATCTTGACAACGGGGCAAAAATAAGCTATCCTTTAGGTAAGGGGGCTGCCCCCCTTACCCTATCCTGTTAGCTCTCTGATTGTTTCAATCAGTGCTTTCAACAGGTTGATTAGTGCGGTGACTAAGATGATCCATTTGAGCGTGGTATCTTGGTTGCCGCTCTTTTTTTGTCTGCCCATTGCGTTTTTTTCTCCTTTCTGCTATAATCAGGTTGTTTAACAACTCTGTAAGTATAGTATATCTAAAGTTCTTTAGAAAGTCAATAGGTTTTTCTAAATTACTTTAGAAATAGCAATTTGCACAAAAAGGGAGCTTGACATTATGCAAAACTCACAAGAAACGGCCAATAGAATTAAAGAGCGCGCCAAGATTAAAGGTGTGTCTATTAGTAAACTGTTACTTGCTTGCGAATTAAACAAAAATGCAATCTTTACAATGCAGTCAAGCGGTTATTACCCACGTGTTGAAGCTATTACCAAAATCGCTGACTATCTTGACTGTTCCGTTGACTATCTCTTAGGCCGGACAAACTATCCCGAGATCAACAACGGCCAGTTTGAATATGACGGCGTAAAGCTGGAAGGCCATATGCAGAAAGTCGATGGCGGATATGCGTATACAGATGATGAAGCCACAGTTTCAACAGAAGATATAGAAAAAGGGAAACAGGCGTAAAAGGGTGTGTAAATACTTATGAAAAAAGTTGAAATAGTGACAGCGATTTTGGGTATCGTCTTGGCAATAATCCCTCTGTTTATCGACAGACTATCTGATGTAATAAAGGCGATTATTGTATTAAGTATCCTGCTGTTTTTCACCCTGATTCTCTATATTTTACAAATTATAGAAACGCATCAAAAGAACAAAGAACTGAAGAAAACTATCAAGAACAGGGATAGTTTAATTGATAATATGGAAAAGCTGCAGTATCTCGAAAAAGCGAATAATGAAATTCATTCTTATCTGGACTATTTGTTTGTCTCTGCATTATTGAACTGTACGGAGGACAAATTGAAAAAAATATATGAAGCGTATTGCATGCTTTTAAAAAAATTGCATTAAGGTATAGAGGTGATATATATGTTTAAAGTAGTTAAAA
>OFMN01001106.1_pt1 | contig 19677 bp, 13 predicted proteins | sample 1541791 | NCBI WGS metagenome assembly OFMN01 (sample SAMN04209248, study PRJEB22552) | human gut metagenome | biome: gut; material: feces | host: Homo sapiens | place: USA: Oklahoma
CCATCAAGACCATTGTGGAGGATCCCGAGATCGGTGCCATCTACAAGGGCAAGGTGACCCGCCTGATGAACTTTGGTGCCTTTGTGGAGATCGCTCCGGGCAAGGAAGGCCTTGTGCATATCTCCAAGCTGGACACCAAGCGCGTGGAGCGGGTAGAGGACGTGGTTGCCGTGGGCGATGCCATCGTGGTCAAGGTGACCGACATCGACCAGCAGGGCCGCATCAACCTGAGCCGCCGCGATGCCATTCTGGCACTGGAAGCCAAAAAGGCCGCCCAGCAGCAGTAAAAACCTAATACAGACTGCATAAAATAAGAGCCGCTGTACTTTTTGTACAGCGGCTCTTTTGCGTGTGTAACTCCCTCAGTCAAACCCTGCGGGTTTGCCAGCTCCCTCGGGGAGGGAGCCTCTGGCGAAACCGGATACTTTGCATTTAAGTCAGAATGTCTGCCGCTATGCCAAAGGCCCCATCTCAGAGGGGGCTGTCGAGCGAACGCGAGACTGGGGGAGTTTTCCCCCAACAAAAAAACTCCCCCTTGCGGGGGAGAGGGCACGGCGCGCCGTGCTGGAAGGGAGTAGGGTTCAGTGTTCCTTTTTGCCCTGACGGTTCAGCACCCAGCCGACGGCAAACAGCAGCACACCGCTGCAGGCCAGCACCGGCACAGGCCAGTTCAGCTGACCGGTCTGGGGCAGAACAGGCTTATCCGGGTTGGAAGGGGAGACCGGATTATCCGGGTTCTCGGGGCTTACGGGATTGTCCGGGTTGCCGGGACTTACCGGGTTATCCGGTGTGCCGGGGCTCACCGGCGTATCCGGGGTGTCCGGCTGCTCCGGAAGATCGGGGGTGTCCGGCGGCGTGTCCGGCGTATCCGGGGGAGTGTCAGGGGTGTCTGGGGGCGTTTCGGGGGTGTCCGGCGGGGTCTCCGGTGTATCCGGGATGGTAGCGCCTACCTTGGGGGTGGCGTCCACATCGTAGATCCAGCTGTCGCCATCCGGCAGGGGAATGGACACAAGGAAGGGCTTGATGGCTTCGTAGCCGTGGGAAGCCTCGGTCTGCATGACCAGATACAGCCCCTGCGGCAGCTTGGTAAAGTCGGCGTAGCCTTCCTCGTCAACGTTCTGCTGGGCGGCAACGGTGGGCACGGTGGGCAGATACTTTGCCAGCTGGTCAGCCAGCGTGCTGTCGGAAAGATCGCCCAGCGGCACGCCGCAGCCCGTAAAATCGCCGGTATAGGCGTAGGACAGGTTGCCGCCGGTGCGCTTGACGGCGGCAACCTGATACAAGGTCAGCTCGCCGCCGCGCAGGGGCACATCGTTGTGGGTGTCGTACAGACGGACGTGGAGCGAGCCCAGCCGCCCGGACACAAGGCTGGCACTGGTGGCAAACGCCGGCAGGGCGCAGCATACCACAAGGCACACAGCCAGCAGCACAGCTGCCAGACGATGACGCAGATCAATGCTTTTCATGTTCTTCACCTCTTGTTTTCTTGCGTTTGCGTGTGGAAAGCAGCATACCGATCAGCAGGATCAGCAGCATGGGCAGCGCCATGACGGGCGCAACGATGATAGGCTCTATCTTGAGCGCTTCGGCAGTAACACGGATGTGCTTGTACTGATCCGGGGTCTCCACGCGGTGACCGCGCACCAGCAGGCGGTGGGTGTTGATGCCGTAGGGGGTGCAGGTCATCAGGGTGACGTAATCCTTGCCTTCGGCGATCTTCAGCTCGTCGGTCTCGGTGGGCAGCACGATGGAAATTTTGTCCACCTCGTAGGTGAGCACCCGATCCAGCACGGTGATGGTAAAGGTATCGCCCACTTCCAGCTGGTCAAGGTTGGTAAACAGCTTTGCGCTGGGCAGGCCGCGGTGCGCCGAGATGACCGCGTGGGTGGACGCGCCGCCCACCGGCAGGCTGGTGCCCTCCAAATGGCCTGCGGCGATCTGCAATACGCTGTCGCTGGTGCCGTGGTAGATGGGCAGCTCCACGCCTATTTTGGAGATGGTGATGTAACCCATAATGCCCGTGCCGGTAATATCCAGTGTGTCGGCGTAGCCAGTAAGCTGATCCGGGCGGTAGAGCGCGTACTCGTTGGCGGCTACCTGTGCGTTAAAGGCATCGGCGGCGTCAAAGTATCCGCTGTAATCCGCATCGGTCATGTTGTCCACGTCCTGCGCGTAGCTTGCCACCGCGCGGGACTGGTTGCGCTGGTTGACGTAATCGCTGATGGTGGGGTATAACATCACGGATAGACCCACGAAAAAGACGAGGATCAGTATAATAGTGCTTTTGTTCTTTTTCATGGGCTACTCCCTAACGTTATAGTTTCAGGACCAGAGCAGGGGGCTTTGCAGCCCCGCTCTGTGCTGGGGAAAAGGAGAAGTTAGCGGTTCTCCATGCGCTTTTTGGTGATGAGCAGGATGGCTGCTGCAACCATCAGGCCGCCGCCGATCACGTAGAAGATGGTGGTGCCGATGCCGCCGGTGCCGGGCAGGGTGGAACCCATGCGGTTCTGGATGCTGATGGTCAGAGAGCTGTTGTCAACACTACCGGTAAACTTATCGCCGCCCTTCAGCTCAGTAAGCTGGGGGTTGTCGCTGAGGGTATCATGAGCTGCTTCGACCTTGAACGTAATGGGCTCAATGGAGTTATAGCCAGCGGGAGTGATGATCTCCTTGATCATGTAATCGCCGTCATCAATGCCATCCCACTCGAAGTTGGTCCGAGTCTCGTTTTCAACCTTGCCGCCTACACCAACGTTCAGTTCCTTAATCAGTGCATAGGGCTCATTATCCTGCAGAACGTAGGAGGTACCATTGGTGGGGACAGTAGGCAGCTTTTTGTACAGAGCAAAAGCTGCACCGGGCAGAGGTTTGTCATTCTCATCGATCTTATTAGCAACTACTTTGTAGGTGAAAACAATGTTCTTGTCCGGAGCGGTTTTGCCCATGCCAGTGCCATTCGGGTTGTTGGAGAATATCAGATAAGCAGTGTTCGGGTTGCCGGTAGAACCAATGACAGCATCAGAATCCAGAATGGCAGTATACTCCACAACGATCTTGGATTTATTGGTTGCACCGTACGCCTTCACATTGTCAATGGAAACCTTCAGAGTTTTAGAAGCAGAATCCCAATCGTAATGGTATTCGCCAGCATTCAAAGTTCTATTATCAACCTTAACAGAGGTGATATTATTATAGGTCAGGTGCTTCATGGTATCGACAAACTCCACATAGTAGGTGTCGAAGTTGCTCACGTCACCCAGAGTAGCGGTCAGCTGATAGGGAATAGTATCGCCGATATCATAGTCGGCAGAATCCTGCCACTCAGTAGTAGTGCCATCGGAATCGTTTTTGTCCTGAACCTTCTTCTGAAGGGTGGGGATATCGGTTTTTACCTTGGGGGTAACAGTTTTAGGGCCGCTCACCAGCAGAAGGGTCAGGTTCGAAGCATCATATTCGCCGTCCACTTCGGTAACGTCTTTGATCAGATAATAGCCAGCAGAGGGAAGATCAATGGTGCCAGTACCAGCGATTTTGGTAGTGGACAGATAGCCGTTAGCTACAAAGGCAGCAAACTTAGTGGCTTGTTCAGTATTGAAAGCTTCTAGTTTCTCTGCAACATCAGAGGCGCTGCTGCAGGTGCTAAAATCGGTAGTGCCCTGTAAAGCGGCCAAAAGTTCAGTATCCTTAACACCGTTGCCCCATTTAACATCGGACAGCGTACGCTTGGTAGAATCCAGCTTTGCGCTGAAAATCTGATAAGCTTCAAAGTCATGGTTTGTAATGTCGACCTTAGAGCCGGAAACTTCCGTACCGGCAGCCGCAAACGCCGGGATCGCCATGGCGCAAACCATAGCAACTGCCAGCAGCGCAGCCATGAGTTTCTTCATTGCTTTTTTCATGGAAAAAGCCCCTTTCTTTTTTCTGCCCCTTGCCGCCCCCTGCATTTTGCACAGGGGGGGGGGGAGGGGTGTAGTTTTGTTCGGACTATCGCGTAAACTTTGCGCTGGGCGGGCGGGGTTTAAGCTCCGGGCGTCCGGCAGGGAAGTGCAGTTTAGTCATCTGCCCTCCCTTCGCGTCTGCGCTTGCGGTGGATAAAGCTGTATGCCAGCGCAGACAGCATCATTGTGCCGCCCACGGCTGTGTACGGGAGTGTACCGGACCCGCCGGTAGAGGGGAGTTCGTAGTTAGCATCCTCGGGCACCTGATTGTAAAGCAGGATGGTGCCGCCGGTGATGCCGGTGTTGTTCAGGTCGTATTTAAACGTACCGGAACAAGCTGTTTCCTTAACGTAGTACTTGTAGGTGATACTGCTGTCAGCGGGATCAGTCAAAGGAAGATTGTTCCAGCTATAGCTCCAGTTGTTGGAACTATCCAAGGTGACGGTGGTATACAGTTCATCATTCGGCTGCAAGTTGCCCCACTGATAGACCTTGCGCCGCAGCTCTACGGTTGCGGTGTAGGTGGAGTTGACCTTGTTCGGAGCAAGCTCTGTTTTGCCGTCCGTATCCAGCCAATGCTTGGCAACCGTAATGCTGTTAGCGGTGTTGGGCACATATACAGCACTGATATCACCACGGGCAAGGTAGGTCACATCGTTGCAGTTAAGCAATTTATCGTACTCCGAAGCATCATGGATATAAGATTCACCGGTAGCAGCATTAAACGCGTCAGCTCGCTTTGTGTTGGAAAATGCACCCCACAGCAGGTAGATCGGGCTCTTGCTAAGCGCATAGCCGGTGGGGGCATCCGTCTCTACAATACGGTAGAGCGTACTGCAAAGCAGCTGGGCACTGCTCATAGTGGGGATCTCCGCTGTTGCAGAAGAATCCAGCAGACCGAAATTGATCTGACCGGAAGCGTTTGTTTTCAGCGTGCAAACCTCTTCAAACGTACCTGCTGTTTTATTCCACTTTGCAAGCTGGAAGGTTGCACCGGGAAGTGTGACCAGATAATCGTTGGAATCCACCTTGTTCAGGTCAAACTTGCTGAACCGGACGGTAGCCGAAGAATCATAATTCACAACATGAGTATCGACCCATTTCTCCACCAGACCGGAGAGGTTTGCATGGTTTTTAACTGTTACCTCCGTAGAGGAAGGGTAAGAAATCTGATAGGTGTATTCCAGTACACAAGCCAGTTCATCCGGGACGGTGACGGTCATGGTGTGGTTGGGGCTGTCGTAGGTTGCCGTAAACCGGTCATGACCGATCTCATTTGTATGGTCTGCAACAAGGTTGCCGGTGGTAGTATCAAGGGTCACACCATACAGATGGATCGAACTTAGATCCAGATCAGCGGAGGTGTTGTCAGAGGGCTCAAAGCTAAGCGTATCCGTCAGGGTCAGGGTGGTATTGCTGGTGGTCAGCAGCTTATCGCCGGTGGGGTTGATAACAACGCTGTAGTTGATCTTCTTGGTAGCAGTTGGCTTGCCGCTGGCATCGGGATCCTCGGTGACGACAGTGCCGGTCTTATAAAGCTTTTCGTAGCTGCGCTTGACGGTGGTTTCCGTTTCTGCCTTATCGCCGTTCCATTCTGCGCTGTTGCGGTACTTGTTTTCCGTACGAAGATCGTCCCAAGAGGCGTCCTCCGCAACGCTGACCGAGTAGCGGATATAGAAAACCTGCGGTTTATCAGAAACGTTGTAGCCGCTATTGATCGTAAACGTGATCGTACGGTCGGTGTCGGTTGCGCCAATATGAGTTTTTGATGCACTAAAGTTTTTGGTTGCCGAAATATCATAGTTTGACCTGCCGCCAGAACCATAAATTGTGTTAGCAAACCAAGCTTGATGATTCACAGAACCGTCAGCTTTGTACTCGTTGGCTCCAACCGTGACACTACTTATGTCAAAGGTAACACCAGCCGGCAGGGTATCGGTAATGACCAAATCTTTTGTGGTCAGCGGATCTTTACAAGTAAGTGATGTGGGAATGGTGAGCTCATAGTAGATTTTACCACCGTTGCTGGTATAATCCAGCTCACTGATCTTGCTGCCAGCGTTATTGAAATTGCCGTATTCATAGACCAGCTTTTCAAGCTTTGCTTCCTTGGGCTTTTTATAGGTGTAGCTGGCATCGGAGGTCTTATCACCGGAGGCAGCATTGTTTACAAACAGCCACGGCTCTTCTATGCCTGCATTACTGATATCGGCAACGGTATGGTAGCTGCTCAGCACCATGCTGGTGGCATCCAGCGTTTGGCCATCGGCCAGATTGGCGGTGATGGTAAACTTGGCTACATGGGCATCATTGTTAGTAATCGTATTACCATGTTCGTCATAATAGGTGACGGTAAACGTGACATGATGCTCAGACGCATTAGCCATTGTGACGGTTTCGGAGGAATTGAACAGGGTCAGGTACAAGTTCGCTTTGATCTCATCCCTCAACTCGGACAAGACCGCATAGTGTGTGCCATCCTGCTCAATGCCTTCTACCTCGGCATCGTGAATCGTATCCGTAAGGGTGATCTTGTTCCAACCGGTAGGGATGGAGACCGAGGTTTGCCAAGTCAGCTTTTTCTTGCCGGTTTCCAAGTCCTCCGCCGTCGACAGGCTCTTGCTCAGATAGGAGCTGCGGTCGGTCACTGTAACTTTACCGGAAGCGCTGTTGCCATCAAAATCAGCCGTATTTGTATAGGTAGTACCGACTGCGGTGCCGTCAGGGACTTTCGTCTGGATTTTGATCGTGTAGAATGCTGCGGTTTCCGATTTATCTGTCGGGAAGGTGTAACTACACCCAGCCTTCTTGAAATCCTCGGCAGAGACAGGCTTAATGTCGTCGCTCCAGTAGCCGCGTGTGATCTCAACGTTATTTACGACCTCCAGCCCGGCAGGCAGAAGATCGGTAAATTTTTTGCCGCGGAGATCTTCCCCATAGGGGTTCTTGATTGTGACTGTCCAAGTGATGATGCGGCTGTTGGCGTCATAGTTGCCGCTCTTGGTAAGACGCGGCTCGGTGTTTTTGACCTCCTTGCTCGTGGAACTGTCTTTGCCGTCGAACTCAGCCTTTACCTTATTGATGGCTTTATAGGTGTAATCATCATTAACAGGAATGGTGGCGTGATACCGCAGAACGTATTGCTCACCGGCTTTCAGTTCGGGCAGAGCATCGTATTTGAGCTCAGTGCCTACGGTAAGTTTGCTTTGATAGTCCGTTGTGACATCCTTTTCGGTGCCATCCGCAGCAATCTTTATCAGTTTGATCGTATCTTGCCGATAGGTAGCGTTGCTGGGAAGAGAAGAATTTACGGTATCAAAGAAATCGGTAAGATTTACGGTATCACCGGTGCCGTTTGTGGTTTTTGCAACCACTTCATAGGCGATATCAAGCGTTTTCGCCGTCGAATCGTATTTGATCAGCTCTTTACCGCTTGCATCCTTCTGCACATTCTTGGAAAGAGACAGGTCGGAGATCAGATCCTCTTTTTTGATGGTAACAGAACCGGTCGTACCACCAAAATTGATTTTTTGATTTTCCATGGAGGAATCAGAGGAAGCAGAAGCCTTAAACTCAAAGTCACCGTCAAAGGCTTTGCCGTCGGCAAACGTTTCGTTGTAAGTAAACGTGACGGTGTCACCAACAATATTGTAGGTGCCAACGACAACGTCTTTACCAGTACTGTCACGCCAAGTGATATTGCCGGAGTCTGAAACACTGTCCAACAGCGTAATACCGTTGGGGAGCTTGTAGGTTGCGACGCGGTTGTCTGCGGTGATTTCATTCTCATTAAAGCTGTAATTCAACTGCACCTTAACGGTCTGACCGGGACGCACGATGCCGTTTGCATCTTTCCAAGAGGTCACAACGCCGCTGCCATCCGTGGAGTTGGGAACCTGAACAGAAACGTTCGTGATATGAGTGCCCATATCAACAGGAGTAGCAGACACGGCAGTTACGGCATAGGTGGAGGGTGCAGCGTACCTTGCAGCGCGGGAACGGGAAGGACGCACCGCAGATGCGGATGCAGTTTCGTATACGGTAGTAACGGAGCAGGAGAACACCGGGTCGGTTTCAATAATATCAGAAGCGGTGTCATCGTCCGAATCGGAATCGCCTTCGCTCAGCTCTATCTGCGCATACGCCACAGAAATAACGTTTTCCACATCAGTGTTGAACAGTGTTACCTCAGCCACCTTGCCGTCCACGTCGCCGGAAATAACGGTCAACGTGTCGGCATCCTTGTCAACACTGCTCACGATGCCCACGGTCTCCACGGGCAAAGCGTCGGTCACGGTGGTGGTCTGCGGCTCAGCAGCGGGGGATACCACGCTGGGGGCAAGGGTGTCCGCGCCGGACACAGAGGTCACGGTGCTGGGTGCAGCGGTGTCGGCGCTGTCCACCGGCTTTTCGGCGGGCTGCTCCGTCTGCGGGTCAACGGGCTCGGGGGTAAGCACAGTGTCCTGCGTGCCGGAGGTGGCTGCGGTATCCTGTGCGCCGGTGCTGTCGTCAGCACTGGGGGCTGCATCCTGCGCAGAAACGCCGGAGCCCTCAAGGTCTGCGCTGTTTTCAAACTCTGTATCCACGCTGAACAGGTCGTCCAGATCCGGCTCTGCACTGTCGGCGCTGCTGTCCACAGCCACGGTGCGGGTGACGTACTTATTATAAATAACGATGTCGCCGGGCTGGGCGGCGCTGCCGTCCTCTTCCAGCAGCCAGTCCATGCCGCTCATGGAGCTGCGCAGGGCAAGCACGCTGGCCTCCTGCGGGATGGCGCTTTGGGGAATCTCGGCGTACTTCAGGCAGTAGGCAAGGAACATCACGTCCCACTCGCCGTAGGCATTGCCGTAGGACTGACCGTAGCGGGAGTAGTAGCGCAGGGTCACGCCGTCCGCCGGGTCGATCTCGAAGTTTTTCTCGCTCTGCTCGTAGCCCAACTGGGTCTTTGCCACGCTGAGCAGATCCTCGTTCCACTCGCCGGTGATCACGGCATCGGCGTTGGCGGCCTGCCACTCCTCGGGGGTCTCAAGGTCGGCAGAGGTATCGCTCAGGCAGCTTACGGTGTGGTGATGCTCCGGCAGGGGGCAGACCAGCACTTCCTCGTAGCAGGCGTCGGTGTGGTGGTGGTAGATAGGCTCCACAGTGTCCACCACCGGCTCCAGCGCCACAGGCTCTGCCACCGCCATGGCCACCAGCTCGGCGGTCTGGGTGGGCTCTACCACCTGCTCCACAAGCTCGCCCTCTTCCAGGCCGCAGGTCAGCTCGTACTCGGTGGTGTAGCAGCTTTCATCGTGGGTATGCTCAAATTTTTCACAGATCAGGGTGCCGTCCTCGGGGTCGTAGCAGTCATCATCGTGGACGTGCTCTTCCTCCAGGCAGGTCAGGGTCTGCACTTCGGTGTAGCAGTCATCGGTGTGCTCGTGGGGCACAAACTCGATCTGCGGCTCCAGCTCCAGCGGCATGATCTCTTCCTCGGCGCTGCTCTGGGCAGCACTGGCGGCGGCAGCTTCGGCAGCGGCAACTTCGTCCGCATTTTCAAGCTGGCCTTCCGTGTAGCCGCAGATCAGCACCTTGTCGTAGCAATCCGCCGTGTGGGCGTGCTCCACCTCGCCGCACTGGTACTGCGCGGTCATAGAGATGCCAACGCCGTGCAGCTGCCAGTTGACGAACAGGGTGGTGATCATGGCAAGCGCCAGCACAAATGCGGTGTAGCGCCGCAGCGTGTGCCGGTTTTCGCGGAACTGCTCCTTGTAGGTTTTAAGGATGTCGTTCATAACTTAGAGTACCTCCTCCCGGGCTCAATGGATCAACGAGAAACTGGACAGGGGCCATACCCTTAAAAACACCCTGCCAATGATCTGACTTTTTTCCACGCAGCCTATCACGCTGCTGCGGCTGTCGATGGATGTGGAGCGGTGGTCGCCCAGCACGAAGTAGCGGTTTTCCGGCACCTGATAGGGGAACCGGATGTCGCATTCGCCCACGGTCAGCGCGTCCACATAGGGCTCGTCCAGCACCTCGCCGTTTACCGAGACCACGCCGTTCACGTCCATATCGATCACATCACCGGGCTGCCCGATGATGCGCTTGAGCAAAAGCTTGTTCTGCCAGTAAAACCCGCATAACTCACCGTTTTCAATGTGGTTGGATTTTACCAGCAGGATAATGTCCTTGTCGTTCAACGTAGGGTTCATGCTGTCGCCAGAGACCTGAAGCACCGGTAAAAACAGCGTAGCCAGCAGCACGGCCGCTGCGGCCACCACCACCAATATATAGACCGTACTGCGCAGCACCCGCTGGTAGCGGTTCTGGTACGCAAGACGTTCACGTTCTGCGGCTACTTCCTCGGTGGAGGGGATGGAAGCAAACCGGATATCGCGTTTTTTCATGTTTCCTCCGAAGGCTGGCTGTCGGCGCTGCGGTACTGGTCCAGCAGCGCGTTGGCCTTGCGGTCAAATGTCTGCCAGCGCTGCTGCACCTCCTGCTCGGCCTGCTCTACCATGGCGCTGCATTCCTGCCGGGTCTGCGCCTTCAGGCTGTCGGCGTCTGCCTGTGCCTGCTCCAGAATGCGTTTGGCCTCGCTGCGCGCCTGCGAAAGGGTGTTGGCAGCGGCGGCGTCGGTGTCTGCAAGGTTGGCCTGCACCGAGTGCAGATAGTCATCGGCGGCGGCCTGCGCGGCGGCGAACACGTTGTTCAGCTCCAGCGCAGCCTGCGCGATGGAGCCGGCCTTTTCCAGCCGGAGCTGCCGGTCCTGCAGCTGCGCGGTAAGCGCGGCGTTCTGCGCCTTGAGCTGATCCTCGCTCTGCTTCAATGCATAAATAATCTCTATCAGTTCAGCGCGGTGCATCCGCCGCAGTTCACGATCTGCCATGTATGTCCAAACTCCCAAACTATAAAGTACAAGCCGGCGAAAAGGTTTTCGTAAACTACGAAAATACTTAACAAAAACGGCTTAAAATGCGCTTGCCGCCACAGGATTTGCGGGGTGTAAAGGGTGCGGAAGCGCTCCTTTACAAGCTACCTTATTTTACCACATCCCATGTAACAACAATATAACAAAACAGACACAAAATCAAGAGATAACGCCGAAAAAATATCGCATTTTTTTATATTTTGTGTGTATTTTTCCCCAAAAACGACTGCAAAACCCCAAAAACTTAAAAAGTTTGTTCATAATTTTGAGATGTAAAGTTTTACACACTACTGTACTGAACTGCTGCGCGCACGAAAAAACGGGAGCCGCACTTTTTCGAAAAAAAGCGCGGCTCCCGTATGCAGCTTTGGGGGTCAGCCTTTTACTTGCCAAAGCTGGTCAGCAGGCTGTTCAGCGAGACAAAGGACTGGTAGATGACGTTGACGTTGTTGATGATGGAGCTTGCACCGGAGAAGATGCGGGCGATGTAGTTGAACACCTTGCCAACGTCCAGGAAGGACTGGTAGGCGCTGCTTGCACCGCCGTCCAGATAGGTCATCTCCTCGGCGTCGATCACGGCGTAGCTGGCGGGCAGTTTCATGGTAGAAGTAGTCATGGTAAGATCCCTTTCTTCATTGGTATCAATGCGTTTTACAGCGTTGTTCAGAACATGGTGGAAACCAGCAGGGTGGTAAGCAGGGCACCGGCTACCAGTGCGGGCCCTACATACTTCTGCCACTGAATCGCGGCGGGCTGGGTGGCGGGCTGCGGCACGGTGGAAGCACCGGCCTTGGCAATCCAGTGCGCGTAGATGGTAGCGTCGGAGGTGAACACGGTGGAAGTGGTCACCTTGCTGCCGCCTACCGGCTCGGTGTACCAGCCGTCAAAGGTGTAGCCCGTCATGGTAGGCTGCTCGGGCGTGCTCTCCAGTTTGCCGGACAGGTTCGTGTAGGTTACCACAGTAGAGCAGATGCCGCCTTGGGCATCCATACCAATGGCGTACACGTTCTCTTCCTTTTTGCTCCCTGAAGTGTTGCCGGCAGCAAACGCAGCCGGCAGCGCACAGCACAGCAGGGTGAACAGGCAGATCCCGACCACCAGCGTTTTCAGGAATTTTTTCATGAGATCCCTCGCTTTCCTTCACAAAGATGGAGACCCTGCCCCACCCGGGCGCAGCCCGGACAGCGGAGAAGTTTCTTCAATCTATATTTATCACATCCAGTGTACCAGAACCGCAACAAAAAATACAGCTTTTGGCTGAAAAAATAATAAAAATTATGAAAAAACGATTTTTACCCTTGCAAGATGAATTTTATGCCCCAATAGACCGCATTTTTTGAAAATTGCATTCTTTAAAACTTGTCTTTCGTAAAAACATGGCAGGAAATGGAAAGCATAAAAACAGCGTCTAAAAGCCCAAAAAACGACAAAAAACGCCGCAAACGCTCTGGGTACTGCGGGGAAAAGGCTGCAAAAATGCAGCGTCCCTCTTGTGGAACGGCAGAAAATATGCTATACTTAGCTGCACGATGCGCCATCGCCAAGCGGTAAGGCAGGGGACTTTGACTCCCCCATCGTAGGTTCGACTCCTGCTGGCGCAACCAGAATGCCCCGGCGGCCTTTGCGGCTGCCGGGGCATTTTTGCGTCTGTTCAATAGCGGCGGTGGATCTTTTTAGTGGGTTTGCGGCGGTTCCAGTTGGCGCACAGCAGCCACAGCCCGTAAATCAGGGCGGCGATCAAACTGAGCACCAGCACCACCTTCAGGTACAGGCTGGTGAAGAACTCCTTCACCTTGTCCACCCCGAACAGCAGCGGGTTGCGGGCTACGTCCTGCCCGGCGATCAGCTCCACCACGCCGATGGTCTCGCCTGCCAGCTTCAGCTCCACTGTGCCTACCACATCGCCCTGCTGGATGGGCGCGCAGACGTAGTCCGGCAGGTGGAAGTATTTCTGGGTGACGGTGCCGTCGCTGGTGGAGGGCAGCAGGGTCATCATGCTGTCGTTGGGGTACAGCTGCAAGGTGTCTGTATCGGAGGAATACTTTACCGGGATCTCCGCAATGGTCAGGTCGGTGTCCAGCGCAGCCTGAATGGAAAAGCTGTCGAACACCCAGTCCATCAGTTTGACTGTCTCAAACAGGGCGGGACGGCGGTTGGCGTAGCCAAGGGTATCGCAGCTGTCGGGGCTGTCCATCACGCAGAAGATATAGGTGGCACCGTCCTTGTTGCCCCATGAAACATAGCTCTGGGTGCCGGTATCATTTTTAAAGGCGGTCACATTGCACATACCGCCCTGCATGGCGCTGCGGTAGTAGCTGCCGCCGCTGGCTTTGCTCAGTGCGGCGTTCTGGCTGACCAGCACCGAGGAGGAGCGGTGCTTCTCCTTGGCGGGCATGGTAAAGCTGGGCGCACCGGACACCTCTACAAAGGCGTCAAAGCTCATCAGGTAGCGCAGGATCAGGTACATATCCACCGCGCAGGTAGTGTTGCCGCTGTCGATGCCGCAGGCGTCCGTCCAGCTGCTGGCAGTGGTGCCGATGCGCTTGGATAAGGTGTTCATCTGCGCCACCCAGCCGTCCAGATCGCCGCCGGAAAGGGCGTATGCCACACCCATGGCTGCCTCGTTGGCGTTGCGGGTAAGCATGGCGTACATGGCTTCGCGGTAGGTGAAAGTCTCGTTGGAGCGCATATCTGCGTTATTGGTATTATAAACATAGTCCGAGATGGCAAAGGGCATCTGGAAGGTGTTGTCCAGCTGGTCGGCGTAGTTGGTCAGCAGCACGGCAAGGGTCATATATTTGGTCAGACCGCCGGCAGACACCTGCTTCGTGCTGTCTTTATCGTAGACGATGATGTTGGTATCCGTGTTCACGATATAGGCGCTTGCAGCCTGCACCTGATACACCGGGCTGGGGTCGAACATGGCTCCGGCGGGCAGCACAAGGCAGCTGAGCAGAAATACAAGCGAGAGAACCAGTGCAAAAATACGTTTCATGTGGACAATTCCTTTAAAAAGCGATAAAATATACTAGATAAGGCCGCGCAGTACCGCGCGCCGGAGGATCAATTTTGCAGCAAAAGTGCTGTGTTCTATAATAATAACAGGTTTGCCGGGGCGTTACAAGAGCCTTGCGGTGTTTTACACCGTTCTTTCGCTCCGGCAGGGAGGGCAGGAATGGTATATCTTACAGGGGATACCCACGGCGATGTCCAGCGCTTCAAGCAGGGCAAACTGCGCTGGCTGGGCAAAAAGGACACCGTGGTGGTGCTGGGGGATTTTGGCTTTGTATGGGACGGCAGCGCCGCAGAGCGCAAACGGCTGGACTGGCTGCGCAAGCGCCCCTACACGGTGCTGTTTCTGGACGGCAGCCACGAAAACTACGACCTGCTGGCACAGTACCCGGAGACCGAGCTGTTCGGCGGCAGGGTGCAGAGCCTTGGCGGCAACGTGTACCACGTGTGCCGGGGCAGCGTGCTGGAGCTGGAGGGCAAAACCTATCTTTGCTTCGGCGGCGCGGAAAGTCAGGATAAGGACGACCGGGAGCCGGGCGTGAACTGGTGGAAGCAGGAGATGCCCAGTGACGAGGAGTACGACACCTGCCGCCGCAACTTAGAGACAGTAGACTACAAGGTAGATTATGTGCTGACCCACGATGCACCAAGCAGATTTTTGGATTTTACCGCCCTTGCCCTTGGCGAGAGCAACCGTCTGCACCTGTTTCTGGACGAGATCTTGCTCAAGCTGACCTACGAAAAATGGTTTTTTGGCTGCTATCACAAGGATGTGCAGCTTTCTACCAAGAGCCGGTGTGTGTTCTGTGATGTCATCCCCATGGGCGAGCGGCGCACCGGACTGTTCCACCGATAGGAGGGAATATGCAGGTCACAATAAAACTTGCCACCCGGGAGGGTGCGGCGCACGTCAGCGGCATTCTGGCGGGCTTTACCCTGCTGGCAAAGCGCGGGGAGCTGACTTTGCGGGTGCAGGACGAGCGGCAGGGCAGTCCCCTTGCACGGGAGGCGCTGCTGGAAACCGAGATCAACGGCCGCACGGTGGTGTTTGACCTGATGGACGGCTACTTTTACAACGACCCGGCGGCGGTGCTGGCGCTGTTCAGCCGTGCAGATGTGGTGTTCAAACGCAGCTTTTCAGCGGAGAAGAACCGGCAGTTCCCGGACGGTATTCCCGCAAAGCTGCGGCCATTGGGGCTGAACTACTACGTTACCTGCCCGGGCTCGCCGCTGGAAGCGGAGCGCAGCGCAAAGAGCCGCCTGAAGCAGTGGGCGCTTTCCACCCGCTGCTACCCGCAGGACTTTGAAGCCTGCCTGACCCGGGTGCGCAAAAAGCCGCGCATCCTCTTCCTGACCCGTCTGTGGGACCCGGATGAGCCGGCGGTGCGGCAATACCCGGAACTGCAGGCAGAGTGGCGGCAGGTGAACGCCGACCGCATTGAGCTGCTGCACCGGCTGCAAAGCGCCTTCCCGGAGCAGTTCACCGGCGGCGTATCCGACAACGCCTGTGCCCGGCAGCTGTGCCCGGAGCTGATCGTGCCGGACAAGCTGACCGGCAAGCGGGCGTATCTGCACCGGATGCAGCACACGGAGATTTGCGTGGCTTCTACCGGACTGCACGGCTCTACCGGCTGGAAGTTGGCCGAGTATGTGGCGGCGGGGCGCGCTATCGTCACCGAGCCGCTGCGGTACACCCTGCCGGGCGGCTTTGAAGAAGGCAAAAACTATAAAACGTATACCTCCCCGGCGGAGTGTGAGGAGCAGCTGCGGCAGCTGCTGACAGACCCGGCGGCGATCTTGGCTATGGCGCAGCACAATGCGGCGTACTATCAAGCATGGCTGCGGCCGGAGCAGCAGGTGCGGCAGGCCTTGCGGCAGCTGGAAACAGGGGAAATGTAAGGGGGAAAATGGGGTATGGAAGAGCAGAAACGGCATAGCGGCTTTGAGACGATGCGTATCCTCAGTATGGTGATGATCGTGCTGATGCACGGCATCGGGCACGGCGGGCTGGGCAGTGCGGCACCGCAGGGGACAGCGGCATTCTGGATATACTGGCTGCTGTTTATTCTGGCGCGTGTATCCACCAACTGTTTTGTAATGCTTTCCGGCTATTACCTGTCGGAGCGCAAGGAGCCTGTTCATGCCGGGCGGCTGTTCCGCATTGGGGCACAGGTGTGGTTTTACTCCATGCTCACCTTCTGCGTTGCGGTCAAGGCGGGGGCGGTCCCGCTTTCGGCTGTTGCACTGCTCCGGGCACTTTTACCCCTTACCTCCAACGGCTACTGGTTCGCTTCGGCCTATTTCCTGATGTATCTCTCGGTGCCGGTGCTGAACGCGGTGGTGCAAAGCCTTGACAGGCGGCAGTACAAAAAACTGCTGCTGGTGGCGCTGTTGCTGCAAAGCGTGTGGGGCACGCTGTTCTACTGGGCAACGGATGCAACCTTTGTGAATAACGGATACAGCTTTATCTGGTTCTATACCTTGTATTTTATGGCTGCCTATTTCCGCAAATACCGGGTGACCGTGCCCAGCGGGCTGTGCCTGCTGGCGTATCTGGCGGCTTCGGCGGCGGGGCTTTTCAACCGGATGCTGGCGCTGCGGGTGGAAAACGCTTTGTACCTGAACGGCTTTGTGAATACCGTCAACGGCTATCAGGCACTGGCTACGGTTATCGCTTCGGCAGCGATATTTCTGCTGTTCCAGAATATCCGTATCCGCTCAGACTACTGGCGGCGCTGGGTCTTTCGGCTGGCACCGCTGTCTTTCGGGGTGTATCTGCTGCACGACAGCGATTTTACCCGGGCGCTGCTGTGGCAGCTGGTAGACCTGCCCCGGTTCGGAGGAGCGCTGCTGCCCTCGCTGGCTTACCTGACCGGTGCGGTGCTGCTGATCACCGTAGCGGGCTACGCGGTGGATGCCGTGTATCAGCGGTTCTACCGCCTGCTGCGTCTGTCCGCACTGGAAACAAAGCTGGACGCCCTGACCGCCCGCATCCTGCAAAGGATCGTCGGGAGCAAGGAAACGTAAAGAAAAGCGCTGTCGCACGAGTTTTTCGTGTGACAGCGCTTTTTTAGTTCATCGGCCCGGCCTTGTCGAACATCTGCTGCACCTGCGCAGCCAGCAAAGCGTGCGCAGGACTTTCCAGCAGCGGGTCGGCGGCAAGCAATGCGGCGGCTTCGCTCTGGGCGGCGTGCAGGGTGCGGGTGTCGTTCATCAAATCGGCGATCTGTAAGGTGGGCAGGCCGTGCTGGCGGCTGCCGAAAAAGTCGCCGGGGCCGCGGGTCTCCAAGTCGTACTGCGCCACGGCAAAGCCGTCGGTGGTGGAGCAGAGAAATTTCAGCCGCTTCTGCACGGCTTCGCTGGTGTTGTCGCTGACAAGAAAGCACCAGCTCTCGGCGGCACCGCGTCCTACACGGCCGCGCAGCTGGTGCAGGGCGCTCAGACCGTAGCGCTCGGCATTTTCGATCACCATCACGCTGGCATTGGGCACGTCCACGCCCACCTCAATGACGGTGGTGGACACCAGTGCATCCAGCCGCCCGGCCTTGAAATCCTCCATGACGGCGGCTTTTTCCTTGGGTTTCAGCTTGCCGTGCATCAGCCCCACCCGGCGGTCGGGCAGCAACGCCTTGGCAATGTCCTCGTAGTAGGTTTTGACGGCGTTCAGCCCGCCGTCCGGCACATCCTCGATGGCGGGGCAGACCAGATACACCTGCCGCCCTTTGTCGATCTCGCTGTCCAGAAAGCGGTACAAGTCCTGCCGCCGCTTGCCGGTGATGCACCGGGTCTTGACCGGGGTGCGTCCGGGGGGCAGCTCGTCCAGAATGGAAATATCCAGATCGCCGTAAATCAGCAATCCCAGCGTGCGGGGGATGGGGGTGGCGCTCATGACCAGCAGGTGCGGGTTTGCGGCCTTTTCTGCCAGCGCGCCGCGCTGACGCACCCCAAAGCGGTGCTGCTCGTCAATGACCGCCAGACCCAACCGGGCAAACTCCACCCCTTCGCTCATCAGGGCGTGGGTGCCCACCACAAGGTCGGCTTCGTCATTGCGGATAGCGGCCAGTGTGGTGCGGCGGGCAGCGGCTTTCATGCCGCCGGTCAGCAGGGCGACCCGCATCCCGAAGGGGGCAAGCAGCCGGTTCAGCCCCTCAGCGTGCTGTGCGGCCAGAATTTCGGTAGGAGCCAGCAGCGCGGCCTGATACCCTGCCCGGATGCACGCCCAGATGGCGGCAGCAGCTACCAGCGTTTTGCCGCTGCCCACATCGCCCTGCAACAGGCGGTTCATGGCGGTATCGCCCGCCATATCGTTTAAAATTTCCTCCACTGCGCGGCGCTGCGCCCCGGTGGGGGCAAAGGGCAGACTCTGCCAGAAAGGAGCTGGGTCGGCGCGGCGCATGGGTGCCCCGGTGGCGGCAGCGCCCCGGCTGCGCATCCGCCCAATGCCCAATTGCAGCACCAACAACTCTTCGTAAATGAGCCGCCGCCGCGCCGCTGCGGCCTGCTCCTCGGTGGCAGGGCAGTGGATGGCGCACACCGCTTCGGCCTTGGGGAGCAGACGGTATTTTTGCAGCATCTCCGGCGGCAGCGGATCTGGCAGCAGCTCTGCATGGGGCAAAAGCTGCCGGATGCAGCGGGAGATGGCGCTGCTGGTAAGCCCCTCCGTCTGGGGGTAAACGGCTTCAAAGGGGGCGGCCTGGATCTGCTCGGCGGTGCGCACCTGCGGGTTGACCATCTGGCGGCGCAGCATCCCGCCGGTAACGATGCCCTGAAAATAGTATTCCTGCCCCAGCTGCAATTTCTGGGTGGCGTAGGGGTTATTGAACCATGTGATCTCCAGACTGGCTACATCGTCCCCGGCAGTGATGCGCTCCATCCGCCGCCCGCCCGGCAGAATGCGTCCGCCGGGCTTTGCGAATACCTCGGCCTTTACCACGCATTCGGTGTCGGCGGGGGCTTCTGCGATGGAGTAGGGCTTGGAAAAGTCGATATACCGCCGGGGGTAGTGGCACAGCAGGTCTGCCAGCGTTACAATGCCCAGCTTCTCGAACCGTTCTGCGGTCTTGGGACCCACCCCTTTCAGGTAGCGCACCGGGGTGTCCGGCGTTAAGGTAGTGCGGTTTTCGGTGGGCATGGCGTTTCAACTCCCTTCCAAGCGTAGTATAGCCATTGTAACACGGACGGAGAACAGATGCAAACACTTTGCCTTTGCGCGGCAGCTGTGGTACACTGAATAGAAAAAAGAGAAGGGGGAGATACCATGGAGATACGCAACGCAACTACGGAGGATCTGCACGCTATTGCCGCCGTGGAGGCAGCCTGTTTTCCGGCAGCAGAGGCTGCCACGGCCGAGGAATTTGCCGGGCGGCTGGCACACTATGCCGATCATTTCTGGCTGCTGTTTGAGCAGGGGGAGTTGGTGGCCTTTGTGGACGGCTTTTGCACCGACACGCCCGACCTGACCGATGAGATGTATGCAGACGCCGCCCTGCATGATGAAAACGGCGCGTGGCAGATGATCTTTGGGGTGAACACCCTCCCGGGCTGCCGCCGCCGTGGCTATGCCGGGCTGCTGCTGCAAAGAGCTATCGCAGATGCCCGCGCACAGGGGCGCAAGGGGCTGGTGCTGACCTGCAAGGAGAAGCTTTTGCACTATTACGCAAAGTTCGGCTTTGTGAACGAGGGTGTTTCCGCTTCCACCCACGGCGGGGTGGTGTGGTATCAGATGCGGCTGCGGTTCTGAGAGAACGGTTTGGAATGCGCTCCGCTATCGGGTTGCGGCACCCAGCATCCGCATCGTGCCTTGGGCGGCACTTG